>Ga0208871_1000306_pt1 | contig 16533 bp, 8 predicted proteins | sample CryBogCBE19Jun07_FD_184592 | JGI IMG/M metagenome (GOLD analysis project Ga0208871, IMG submission 184592) | Freshwater microbial communities from Crystal Bog, Wisconsin, USA - CBE19Jun07 (SPAdes) | ecosystem: Environmental > Aquatic > Freshwater > Bog lake | place: Crystal Bog, Wisconsin, USA...
CATTCATACCCTTAATAAGTTTATTCAACTCGGATGTTGAGCCGACAAAGAATGCTGCTTTGTCAATATTTGTTGTTGAGTTTTGATTTTTTTTGTCCATCTCACGCATTTGTTTTTGAACTGCAAGTAGTTCTTTGTTTGCATCTACCACATTTTTAAGTAGAGTGCCATATACTTCAAATGCTCTTGGGTGTTGACCATCTTTTGCAATTTGTAAAATCTCAGCCATTGCATCCTTACCCTGGTCAATCAAGTCTTGTAGATTTGCTTTGGTTTGCTCATATGCATCAGCCAAATCTTCTTCAAGATTTTCTTTATCTACTGTTGCAGGCAACTGTTGTTTTTTTACAACAGGCACCACTGGTGTCGGAGTGGAAGAAACATCAAAGATTTCTTCCATATTTTTTTCAAAGTTAGACATTGTTATATTCAGTTATTACGGTGGTATATGTATAATTTGATGTTGCGTTAGCGTTACTTGGGTTAGTAGTAATAATTATATTTGCATATTCTTCTGGTTGAATGCTGTATGAATTGAAAGACCAAACTGCACCAGAATTTATACCAACAAGATTTGCGTTAGATACAAAATTGCCTTGTGCATTATTAACAATCAATTGTTTGTTGTTACTACTCCAAGATACAACCTGTGCTGTTGCTGTGGACAATTCTGGTGTTGGACCTTGATAAACTATCTCATTGATTTGATAGTTGCCTATTCCACCAGCATTCACATTGAACACAACATTATTGCCCTGTGATAGGTTGTTGTGAATGTTTGTGATAGAAGTTTTAATCAAACCAGAAGTTGAGTTTGCACCAAAGATGAAGCCCTTAACCGTGAAGTTAAGTGTCCAAATAACCATTCTGGTATCCGAATCACGGTCACCTTCATAAGTTACATCATATTTGACGTTGTTTAATATGATTGGTACTTCTTTGATGATACCCATTTCTGGAATCATGTTCACTTTGATTGTGTAATCTGGTGCAAAGAATGGTAGAATGTGTTCAATGATTTGATTACCATCTTCAATGTTTCTCACATACAAATAGAGTGAAAAATCAAAGTTGTATGGTACTGGCATGTATTGCGAAATGATATTTTGACCACTTGACGCAAAGTTTTTGATGTTTGTTATTTGTTTTCTGGATGCATCATAATCAATACCATTCATTTCATATGACATGCGAGGCAAAGTCATTTGAATTTTTTTATCCAAGTTTGGATCAAAAGAAAGACGTTGAACATATAATTCTTTTGCCGCATAATCAAGAGGAACAATAAATCTTTCTTGTTCAGATTCATCCGGATTATAGCGAACCAATGTAATGTTACTGAACAGGTCACCAAATGCAACCGTCAGTTTACGAATCATTCTATTATAGGTTGTATCTGCCATTATAGACCACCAATCGGATTATTTTCTGATGTATTGATATATGGTTGTGCAGTTGTAACCGTAACCTCATTATCATACGATTCTTTTCTTGCTGGATCAAACAACGGATCAAATGTTTGTAACACAAATTGTGCATTACTTGACATACCAATCATAATTTCACCATCAGTAAATTCACCAAAGATATTTGTTACTGTCAATGTGTTTGTGTGTGGTGTCCATGATTGAACTGTACCATATGATGTAGCATTGTTTAGTGTTGAATCTGGTGACTGGTAAACAATTTCTGTTGTTGTATATGAACCTGTACCAGCACCAGTGTTTAATGTCAAAGTATAAGCAGAATCTGTGACAACAGAATCAATATCAGGAATACCAGTAGTAATAGTTTCCTGTGAGTATTTGAATTTCTCAAGTTCCAATTCATAGTAGTAAGGAACTCTACGACCTAACATAAAGAAATCTTTGTTTTGATTTGTGAATTTTATTTCATATAGTTCACCGGTACCATTTAGAAATGGAACATATATCAAATCACCTTCACGGGGTCTTGTAAAAGTGTTTTGTGGTACTCTTTGTGAGAATGCTCTTTTAGAAACAATCACAGTGACTTGGTTACGAATTTCCAAACCAAATTTGGTGAACATTTCTTTTTCACCCATGTAATCATTTGCAGAAGAAAGATACATTTCTAATGGAAATGCTGTATTGAATTTCTTAACCGGGTCTTCACCATAGATTAAGTCTCTGGCTTGACTATTATTATTCGGTAGATAGTATGCCTGAAATCCCATTATTTGTATGGACTCAGTAATTAAATCTTCTACAAGTCTTTGTTCATCATAACGGGCATTATAGTTGTTGAAATATTGAGAGGTAGCAATTTTAGGTTCCTACCTTTCTTATTCTGTTTTTTGCTGCAATTCTCATTTTTTCTATCGTTTCTGGTGAATTTTTTCTACCTGTTCGTAATTTTGCTTTTTCACTGAGTTTTCTTTTTGTTTCATCGGTGTGTTTGAAACCTTTTTTAGATTCGCTTATTTTCTTTTTGGTTTCTTCAGATAGTGTCCAAGTTTTACCTAATGAGCGTTTGTTTCCTAAATTTCTTTCGGTTGCAGATACACTCATTCTTTTTTTTATTTCATCCGAAAGATTTAACATAGCCTCTTTTGTTCTTTGTGATATAAACTCTCTGTATTTTGGATCTTTAGTTCTTTCAATGTTTCTTTTTCTATTGGCTTCTTTTTGTTCTTCTGTTGCTTTCCATCCAAAACATCCTTCACCACCATCAGTTTCATTGTAACCATTATTTTTGGTATCTAATTTTTTAATCCAATGTTTTTCTTTTTCCAACAATTCTTCTTTGGTCTCGGCCGAATCAATCTCATAAACAATGAAATTCTCCAAACCATACTTAAACATTGCCTTATGTATATGACAATGATTTTTATCATTTGGATTTTTAGCAATTCGTTTATGAGATTTAAATCTTCCTACAATTTCACCTCTTGTTATACCAACATATTTTTTGTTATCTAGTTTATTTTCTATACAGTAGACCTTCATTTTCATATCTCCTTTTATATATTTATATAAAAAGAAATTTGAGACCCTTTGAATTAGTTTATTAATTTAAAAACCACTCAAGCGGCCCTGAGTAGTCGTTAATCATGTCTTTTTCTAGTTGTGCAATTTCTTCAACTGCGGCATCCACAGTTTCTTTGCCATTTAGAACCACACCACCAGGTAATTGGATGCCTCCAAATTTGGACATATTTTCTCCCCAATTTTTCTTAATTAGGGCTGTTGCGTATTGCTTCAACCAACGGTCATTCCATACATTTGGGTATGTGTTTGGATCAATTGCACCATAACATTCTGATACGACAACTTGACCTACATTAACTTCATAACCTTGACCCCATGCCCAATCAATATACAATCTTTGCATATTACGCACCCAACGAATAGGAACTTCACCGGTGAACTGGAGTTCTAAAGAACGCAAGTGTTGTTGAGTTAGTGTGTAATTGATGTAGGACGCAGAGGTGAAGTCATATAATTCATTTAGACGCAATTGGTATCTCAAGTCAAACATGTTGATGGTTGCCTGAGAATCGGTCAAAGGGAAAATACGAGTAATGCCAAGAATATTTACTGTGTTACCATCTTGGTCTGTGGCTTGAGATGCATCCAAATATTGATTTGCAATATCTTGTGATGTGACATAGTGAATCCAATAGAACTTTTGTGCACCATCAAAGTGGTAATCTTGCCAGTATTGAATAGCATCATCAATACGGTCCGAAACTTGGTCTGGATCCACATTGATTTGAATCACGGGTGCACCAAGTCTTCTTAAACAGTAGTTTGTAAAGTCTTCTCTTGTTAAAATTGGTCCCGACATGAGTATATCTCCTTATGCTCTATTTATCCTAGAGCAATAGAATACGCTAATGCTGTAGATACCGCTATGTAAACCGCATTAGATGTTGCTAATGTTGTTGATGAATTTGATGAAACTGAACTACTTGTTCCCGTGATTGACGAAGAATCTGGGAAAATGTATTGTGAAGTTGCAATATGTATTGATGAGTTCACATTACCTGTAGATGCAATATCACCCTTAACAACCATAGTTCCTGTAGAATTTGATATGGATTTTGTATTTGGTGAATTGAATACTACAGAAGTATTATTTGCTTGATATCCACCAACAAACAACTTAACATTGGTATTAGGTGAGAAAGTACCATATACCAAGTTTGCAGAATTGGTATAAACATAACCATCACCAGGATATGCAACAGTGAAACCATTTATAATAACATTGTATGCGGTACTTGTGATACCCATGTCAATGTAATTGGTTGTATCTGAACCTAAGTTGTTGTAAAGTGCAAGGTCAGTAGAAGCATTTGCTGTGTTTGCAAAGTTTTGTGCAGCAATTTGAACTGATTGGTCAGTATTTGACGAGAACAATCCTAGTGCATACAAGTGTGCTGATGTATTTGCAACGTCTTGTGTTAAAGAACTTTGTGTGACGAATACGTTTGAAGAACCAGTAAACTGGATACTTCCTGTCATCACACCACCAGTTCTTTGTAGTGCTGTATTTGATAGTGAGTATGCTAAATTAGCTTGTAAGAATGCAGAGTTTGCATAGTTACCAGTTGTACCAGAATTATTATACGCAAGGTTAGCCTGAGCGTATGCTGAGTTAGCATATGAGCCAGATGCATTTTGAGATGTGTAAGCCGAGTTCGCTTGTAAGAATGCCGCTAGTGCAGATATGTTTGCTGTATTGGCTTGTCCATAAGCAGCATTAGCTTGTACAAATGCACCATTAGCATAAATTGATGCTGCCTGTATGTTTGTATTTTGGGTTAACTCAATGCCATACAAGAATGTAATCTGTGTGTTTGCATAATTGTAAGCAGAATTGGCTTGTAAGAATGCTGAATTTGCGTAGTTACCTGCTGTAACTGCTTCATTGTTTGCCAAATTTGCTTGTGTAAATGCAGCATTAGCCTGTATAAAAGCACCGTTGGCATACAAAGCGGCAGAGTTAGCAACAAAACTTGGTGTATTTGCAACTATAAAAGCGGCATTAGCCTGGACAAAAGCACCATTAGCATATGTTGCAGATGAAATGATATTAGCATTTTGTGAAGCATCAACACCAGCAATTAATGTTACCTGTGTATTTGCATATGAGTATGCTGCATTAGCCTGAATGAATGCACCATTCGCATAAATTCCACCAATGTTTGCACTGTTTAATGCAGTATTCGCTTGAGTAAATGCCGAGTTCGCATAAGATGCCGCTGATGCTGTATTTGCTGGTATGTTATTTGCAAATGCATATACGGCATTAGCCTGTATAAATGCGCCATTAGCATACGTTGCCGCCGATGCAATATTGGTATTTTGAGTTGCATCAATCCCAGAAATCAATCCAACTTGAGTATTTGCATATGTAAATGCAGCATTAGCCTGTATAAATGCACCATTTGCATATATTGAAGCACCATTTGCTTGAATAAAAGCACCGTTAGCATATACCGATGCTGATGTAATATTTGCATTTTGACTTGCATCTACACCCGCAATTAATGTTACCTGTGTATTGGCATAACTAAATGCCGCATTAGCTTGGACAAAAGCACCATTTGCATATAAAGAAGCACTATTAGCCTGTGCATAAGCGGAATTAGATTGAACAAATGCACCATTTGCGTATGTTGCTGCCGCTGTAATGTTACTGTTTTGTGTTGCATCAACACCAGAGATTAAACCAACCTGTGTGTTTGCGTAACTAAATGCAGAGTTTGCTTGAACAAAAGCACCGTTAGCATATAAAGATGCACTATTAGCCTGAGCATAAGCCGCATTTGCCTGTAAGAAAGCAGGTTGTGCATAAATGCCTGCGTTATTAGCCGCAGTAAATGCTGCGTTTGCCTGTACAAAAGCACCATTAGCATATGTTGCAGATGAAATGATATTAGCATTTTGACTTGCATCAACACCAGCAATTAGTGTTACTTGTGTATTTGCATATGTAAAAGCCGCATTTGATTGTATGAAAGCACCATTGGCATATAAAGCTGCCGAGTTTGCTTGATTGTAACCTGCGTTTGCTTGAACAAAAGCACCATTAGCATATAATGATGCTGAATTGGCAACCGCAAAAGCTGAGTTGGCGTATACGCCAGTGGTATTCTGTGACTGATATGCAGAATTTGCTTGTAGGAATGCCGCATTAGCTTGTATAAATGCTCCATTAGCATATAATGATGCACTATTTGCTTGTGAATAAGCACTATTGGCGTATGTTCCAGTTACGTTTTGGGATTGATAAGCAGAATTTGCCTGAACAAACGCACCGTTGGATTGCAAGAACGCACCATTTGCTTGTACGAATGCGCCGTTAGCATATAAGGAAGCAGAATTGGCCTGTGCATATGCTGCATTGGCTTGGACAAAAGCACCATTGGCATAAATTGAAGAACTATTCGCTACATAGAATGCCGCATTGGTGTACGCCAATAAATCATAACCATTAATATTTGACGATGCAGCTTCAATGACACCAACTTTTAATGTATCATAAATTGTATTGGCATCAAAGTTGACAGTTGTTGTTGGTTCTGCTGAAACATTACTAAACAGTTTCCATTTTCTATCATTGAAGTCACGAACAAAACCCACATGTTGGTAGTGTGAATAACCAGAATTTCCTGGTCCAATAATGTGGCCCACAAAACCAATATCAACCACATCACCCGTATTATTTGCTGCCAAATAAATCATTGGGTTATTAATTGACAGTGAATTTGCAGAATAGGTATTTGCTGTACCAGAAAGATACAGGTTACCGGTGACAGTAACATCACCGCCAATAACAATTGAACCTGTTGTGTTTACTGATAGACCTGCACCATTATTAACATATAAGGTGCCTGTCATTGTTCCGCCAGCTTTTGGTAAAGCATTGTTTGCGGTCGTAAACGCATTATTTGCGTATGTGCCGGTTACATTCTGTGAAGCATAAGCACTATTGGCTTGTAAGAATGCTGCGTTAGATTGAACAAATGCACCATTCGCTTGTAGGAATGCTGCGTTAGATTGTATAAATGCACCATTTGCCTGTAAGAATGCGGCATTAGCCTGGACAAAAGCACCATTAGCATACAATGAAGCGGAATTAGCTTGAGCATAAGCGGCATTTGCCTCTTGGAATGCACCATTTGCATATAGAGATGCTGAGTTTGCTTGTGCGTAAGATGCATTTGCTTCCAAGAAAGCACCATTAGCATATAAACTTGCCGAATTGGCAACTGCAAATGCTGCATTGGCATATACACCGGTTGTATTTTGAGATTGGTATGCACTATTGGCTTCAATAAACGCACCATTAGCATATAGAGAAGCAGAATTTGCCTGAGCATATGCACTATTGGCTTCAGCAAATGCGCCGTTGGCATACAAAGAAGCACTATTGGCTTGTGCATATGCCGAATTTGCCTCTAAGAAAGCACCGTTAGCATATAGACTTGCACTATTCGCTTGTGCATATGAACTATTTGCTTGTAAAAATGCCGAATTTGCCTCAACGAAAGCGCCGTTGGCATATAAAGAAGAGGAATTAGCCTGAGCATATGCCGCATTAGCTTCAATGAAAGCACCGTTAGCATATGTTGCCGATGAGATTATATTAGCATTTTGACTTGCATCAATACCAGCAATTAGAATTACTTGTGTATTGGCGTAATTGAAAGCAGCATTAGCTTCAATGAAAGCACCGTTAGCATATAAAGATGCTGAGTTTGCTTGTGCATATGCAGCATTTGCCTCAGCAAAAGCGCCATTTGCATATAGAGATGCTGAGTTTGCCACAGCAAATGCTGCATTAGCATATACACCAGTGGTGTTTTGTGACTGATATGCCGAGTTAGCTTCTACAAAAGCACCATTGGCTTGAACAAAAGCACCGTTAGCTTGCAAGAAAGCTGCATTGGCTTGTATAAATGCACCATTAGCGTAAGTTGCCGATGAAATTATATTAGCATTCTGGGATGCATCTACGCCAGCAATAAGAATTACTTGAGCATTCGCATATGAATAAGCATTATTGGCCTGTACAAAAGCACCATTTGCATAAAGACTTGCACTATTGGCCTGTGCATAAGAAGCATTCGCTTCCGCAAAAGCACCGTTGGCATATAAACTTGCACTATTCGCTTGAGCATATGCTGAGTTTGCCTGCAAGAATGCTGCATTAGCAAAAGCATATGAATTGTTAGAATAAATGTTTGTTAAGTTAGCATAATTAAATGCTGCATTAGCCTGAATAAATGCACCATTAGCATATGTGGCGGAAGAAATAATATTTGCATTCTGTGATAATTCCACACCAGAAAGCAATATGACTTGGTTGTTTGCATACAAGAATGCCGCATTAGCCTGGACAAAAGCACCATTAGCATATAGAGAAGCAGAATTTGCCTGTGCATAAGCAGCATTAGCATAAGTTCCAGTCACATTCTGAGATTGGTATGCTGAGTTTGCCTCAACAAAAGCCGCATTTGCATATGCACCAGCACTTAATGCAAAAGTGTTAGCAGTATTGGCTTGACCATATGCAGCATTAGCCTGCACAAAAGCACCGTTAGCATATGTTGCTGCCGCTTGAATGTTGGTGTTCTGTGTTAAATCAATACCATAAATCAAAAATACTTGGTTATTGGCATAAGCATATGCAGCATTTGCTTCTTGGAATGCACCATTAGCATATAAAGATGCTGAGTTTGCCGCATAGAATGCATAGTTTGCATTTAGATATGCTGAATTAGCTTCTAAGAATGCACCATTAGCATATAAACTTGCCGAATTTGCCTGTGCATATGCAGAGTTTGCTTGTAGGTAACCAGAGTTTGCTTGTAGGAATGAAGCCGATATAAATGCATTCTGTGTTAGGTTAACACCAGTAAGATATGCTACTTGTGTATTTGCATAAAAGAATGCAGCATTGGCCTCAATGAATGCACCATTTGCATATAAAGATGCAGAATTGGCCGCAGAGAATGCAGAATTTGCATAAGAACCAGTGGTATTCTGTGATTGATATGCTGAATTAGATTTTGTAAATGCACCATTAGCCTGTAAGAATGCAGCATTAGCTTGGTCAAAGGCACCATTAGCATATAAAGCGGCGGAGTTAGCTTCATAGATTGGTGTATTTGCTGCCAAGAATGCTGCATTAGCCTGTATGAACGCAGCATTTGCATACTGTGCCGCAGAATTTGCTTGGTCGTAAGAAGCATTTGCCCCAATGAATGCACCATTAGCATATAAAGATGCAGAATTGGCCTGTGCGTATGCAGAATTGGCCTCAATAAAACCACTATTTGCGGTATTTGCAACATACGATACAAGATTTGCCGTTGTATTTGCAATGTAAAGTGCAAGATTGGCTTCTGCCAATGCTTGTTCAACCTGAGCAGTAACATTAGCTGCACCAACAAACTGTGAAGTTGATGGTACGGTTATCTGTGTTCCCTGATTTACACGAACACTAATCGTGTTGACTGGATTTACTTTTACTGCCATTATTCAAATCTTATGTTAGAGATGTTTGTTACACCAGGATTAACAAAGATTCTACCTTCTAATACTTTAGTCACCAGAGCAGTGTTTGCTTGTTGAATGAAAACGTCATAAACATAATTTCCTGGTGCAATATTAGATGTTGTATTTGCATCTAACTGAAGTTGTATGATACCATTGTTTGCATCATATACAGAAGAATTAAAAGTGATTGCAACGTTTGCAGTATAGTAACTGGTCTTTGCTTGGCTTGCAACACTGAAGTAATTTAGATTATAAGGATTGCCATAGTCGTCATCCAGAGTTACGGATGTCAAAAATGTTTCACCTTGATTTAGAAAAATGTCCTGATATCCAGCCATGGCTTATCCTCTTAGCTTATTATTATCTATTTATCTATTAGGATTTCAGTGCCGCTAGTTCTGTTTTGACAATATCTAATTCTGATTTGAGTTCTTGGATTGCTTTGATAAGCATAGGGACAAGTTTGGAGTAGTCCACAGCCATCATTTCTTCTGGGTCTTCTGGTTGGTGTACAGCTTCTGGTGCAACAGTTACCAACTCTTGTGCAATAAAACCATAACGCTGATGAGAACCGTCTGATTTCCAATCAAATTGACGTACTTGAATTGCATCAATCAAACTAGATGCAGATTCAGCATCAACAATGTTTTCTTTCAGCCGTTGGTCAGATGTTGTGTTGTAAAGAACAGCGGTTGTTCCAGATTGAGTGATTGAGCCAATATTTGACCCGTTGTAAGCAAAATACCAATATCCAGAACCAGATGCTGTTCCGCTAACGTGTCCAATACCTGCGTTTGATGCTCCAGAAGCAGGAAGAAACGTGATACCAGTTGTTGGATTAGAAAGAGCACTTGTCGTGCCAATTAGGAAATTCCCGCTGGAGTCAAGAAGTACTGCGTTAGCGTTAGATGTAACACCTAAACCAATAGAACCAGAGCCAGTTGTAAGTCCCATATACAAATTGCCGTTAGAAGCTGCTTCAAGTCTTCCTACGTTTGTGCCGTTGTAATCTGTGTAAATTCCTGAATTGCCGGAAGTGCGTTTTACATAAAGAGCAGACGATGGGGATGTAGTTCCAATACCAAAATTCCCGCTGGTGTCTATACGGGCACGTTCAGTGCCACCTGTTGACAGCGCCATTGTGTAGTTGGCGTTGATTGTAGAAACACCTGCACCATCACCGCCATTGATTTCAATGTACTGGTCAGTGTTGTTTGTTCGTGTGAATCGAGCCGCAGCACCGTTTTGCGAAACATGGAGTCGTGCTTGTTGAGTGGTTGTTCCCAACATCAAATTCCCGTTGTTATCCAGCGTCATTGATTGGGTGAAGGAGATGGTGTTACCTGCTGTGCCTGAAGCTGCTGTGTACCAAGAGTGAGCTCCCGATGCGGAATTCTGCTGATATTGGGTAGCGTATTTTGAAGCGATGTATACCCAACCCGTTGCTGTTTTGTAATACGCATTGTTTGTCTGGTAATGAGTATTTGCATCGTTTGAAAGAGCATATGAAGGGGCTTGGATTACTTGCCCAGATGGGCCAGATGCAGCCCAACCACTAGGCGTAACCCCTAGTCCTAGGTTGCCGGAGGTGTCAAGTAAAAGATTGCCTCCGCTTGATACAAGGTTTAGTGTATTGGCAGAGGAAAGCTGAATACCTGTACCACCTGCATTTGTAGCGATATTACCAATTGCAGTAGAACCGTTGTAGAAACGGCTTACATAATAAGTTGCGGAAACAACCGATAAGTCCAATGCAGAAGCAAAGGACGCTGTTTGATTTGAAACAATGCTACCGCTGACGGTAAGCGTTGCGCTAGGGCTGCTTGTGCCAATACCCAAATAACCGCTGGTGTTTATTCTCATTGACTCATTAAATGATGCCGTGCTGCCAGCAGTACCAGCACCAGCCGTATACCAAATGTGGAAACCGTTGGCCACTTGATAGCGACCGGCACCAGCAGTTGAGGTGTTGATATAAGAATAACTGCCAGCACCAGAACCATAAGCATTGGACGTCAATTCAACTTGATAATTGTTAGAAGTTGAATATGAATTGACCGAACCGCTACCAATTTGGAAAGCAGAATAAAATTGATACCAATTGCTAGGTATAACATTAAGTCCTAATCGTCCTGATGAATCAATACGCATTGATTCTGACCAAGATGAACCATTATATGTGCTAAACAATAATGCACTGTTCAAAGAACCAGCGGCCGGAGTATCTAAACCAATTGCGGCCGCATAAGATGGTGTTGCATCCTTAAAGAATTCAATGTGGTTTGAACTGCTGGTTATCACATATTTTTGTTGTTGAACATTACCTATATGCAACAAACTTCCGGGACTTATTTGTGATATACCAACATAATTTGAACCGTTTATGTATAGTGCTGGTGAACTACCGTGTCCAAACAACAAATTACCTGTATTATTATTTAAAGTGAAATCACCAGCAACTGATCCGGTAATAAAATTATTTGCAACACCAGCAATACTAATATAAATTTCATCGGAAGTTCTACCCAATGTATATGATGTGTATGCTGATGAATTTCCGGAGCGAGCAATAAATGTTGAGCCGTTTGCAATAGTTGTGCGAGTGGTACCTACAACATCCAGTGCAACTGCTGGACTACTTGTATTAACACCCACCGAACCAGTAGTATAAAGACCAGTAAATGTTGGTTTACTTGTAGAATTTAATTCATTTGCCGATATTAATTGTTGTGACATTTATTAATTTCCTACAATATTATTAGAAACCTGCTACACCAGCAGCTTTGAGTTTTGCTTGGAGTTCTGTTACTTGTGATGATAGTTGTTGACAATAAACAATCAAATCTGGTACGTATTTGGAATAATCTACCTGCCAAGTATCAGTAACTTCTTCGCCATCATCACCAACTTTAACAGCATCAGGTATAACTTTTGCAGCTTCTTGTGCAAATACACCTCTTGCTTTAACTCCATTGGCTTTCCATAAGAAGTCGTGAATAACAGTATCAGCAATTACATTGGTTGATTTAACTACACCAAGGTCGGTCTTTAATCGTTTATCAGATGAGGTGTTATAAGTGACGGCAGAGTTGTTTGAACTTATTGAACCAATTTGGTTACCACCTGAGTTTTGGAAATAGACATAAGGATTTGTAAATGTTCCCGATGAAACTGTAAGTTTCAATCCTGATTGACTTGCAGGATTGAAAGACAAATATATTTTACTGGCACTATCTGATCCATTAATGCCCAAATTACCACCTGGTATAAGAGTTGTGGTAGTTGAACTATTACCTAGTGTAGTTGTATTTGCACCAGCACCTTGTACGGATGTGCCAAGAACAATTTCATTACTTACTGAACCACTTGATGAACCTGCTTGATAACCAATGTATATACAATTTGATCCTGATGACCATGCAGCAATGTAATAACCTGCATAACCACCAATACAAACATTATTTCCACCTGTAGTTAATCCATACCCTGCATAATATCCCACGGCTGTGTTGAGTGAACCTGTGGTATTTAATTTTAGTGATTGTCTACCAACAGCCACATTATAGTTGCCGCTAGTTAGTGCATTAAGTGATGTTTCTCCAAGACCCACATTTGAGTTACCAGTCACCACAGCATTCATTGAAGCGGAACCAACTGCTAGATTATATGTGCCTGTGATGCCAGTGGCACCCATTGCATTGTCACCAATAGCAATATTAGAATAACCTGTGGTGATGCCGTAACCAGCCTGATAGCCCAATGCGGTGTTGTAACCATATGCAGAACCATTTGTTAGATATAGTGCTTTTGCGCCTATTGCTGTATTGTATTGGTCATTGGCTCCAGCCATTGTGTATGCAGCTTGATATCCAACAGCAGTGTTGTAAGAGCCAGAGGTGTTAGAAAAAAGAGCTTGCTGTCCAATACCAACATTATCTGCACCAGATGTGTTCTGTTGCAATGCCGATGTTCCAACTGATACGTTATAGCTTGCCGTGTTGTAGTACAAAGCATTTTCACCGACAGCAACATTATTGCCGCCAGTAGCGTTTGAATAATTGGCATTGTGGCCAATTGCGGTATTTGAAGAACCCGTAGTGTTGTAATACCCTGCCGTATATCCTACGGCAGTATTGCTGTTAGCCGTGGTGTTGGCTTGCAAAGCCTGTTGACCGATGGCTACGTTATAAGTTCCAGTTGAAGATCCGGAAGCACCCAACAGTGCTTGGAATCCAATAGCAGTGTTTGAACCACCAGTCTGGTAATAACCCGCCTGATAGCCAATAAATTGCAAACCATTAGCAGTAGATGCCGAATAGCCCGCTTGAGTACCGATAAGTACATTATATGCGCCGATTGTATTCGTATACCCAGCCTGATACCCTACAGCAGTATTATTAGATGCTGTGGTGTTGGAAAATAAAGCTCCAGCGCCAAGAGCCGTGTTATTTGAACCTGAGGTATTTGAATATCCAGATGAACCACCTAAAAAAGTATTTGCAATACCACTGGTTGTTGAGCCGCCTGCGCCGTTACCAACAAACGTACTTACCCAAACATCTGAGCCGGGGTTATAGTTCTTGCCTGCACCATTACCAATTGCGGTAAAGCCCGGAACAGTTGTGTTGCTATAACCAGCCTGATAACCAACCAACGTATTTACATACCCAGAGGTGTTGTTATATCCTGCTTGATAACCAATTGCAACACTACTATATCCGCTGGTGTTGTTATAAAAAGAATACGCACCTAATGTGGTGTTGTATGAACCAGTTGAAACAGCATTGTTCAAAGCAACAAAACCAATAGCGGTGTTGTATGTGCCAGAAGTGACTTGATTACCTGCGGCTGTACCAACAAAAGTATTGTATCCACCAGTAGTTGAATAACCAGCAGTTTGTCCAACAAACACATTGTTGATTGCTGTGGTATTACTGTATCCGGCGTTGTATCCTACAAAAGTATTGTTGGATGCGGTTGTATTGCTAAAACCGGCTTGATAGCCAACAGCAGTATTATAGTTGGCTGTGGTATTGGAGAATAAAGCATATTGACCCAATGCTACATTATAGCTACCTGATGTATTTGAATACAACGAATCTAGACCAAAACCAGCATTATTGGTGCCAGTAGAAAAACCTGATGCACCCAACAAAGCTTGAAATCCAAATGCATCATTTGTTCCACCAGTTTGGTAATATGCTGCCTTATAACCTACAGAAGTGTTATAACCGGCTGTGCTGTTGGAGTATAGTGAAGTGACACCAATAGCAACATTATATGTACCTGTTGTTGTGTTATATGCGGCTTGGTAACCGATTGCCACATTGTTTGCACCAGTAGTTTGGTTGTACAAAGCCTGGCGACCAAATGCAGCACTAATACCACCAGTGGTGTTGCTGTACATAGCTTGGTGTCCGTGTGCATCATTAGTGGACCCCGTTGTGCTTGTATAAAGTGCTTGGTAACCAACTACAGTATTATTTGAACCTGTAGTATTATTATTGAGTGATTGATATCCAACAGCAGTATTAGTTGCAATAGAACCACCACCCAAACCCACATTTAGGCCATTGATAGTTGTGTCACCATCAGATAGTGGTCCTGTTATTCCTGTAGAACCATTAATGATTATTGTCATTATTAGCCTTTTAGTTGAGATTCAAGTTGTGCAACTCTTGAACGTAGTGATTGCAATTCTTTGACCAGCATAGGGACAAGTTTGGAGTAGTCCACAGCCATCATTTCTTCTGGGTCTGCTGGTTGGTGTACGGCTTCTGGAGCTACGGTCACAAGTTCTTGTGCCACAAAGCCATAACGCTGGTGTGAACCGTCTGCTTTCCAATCAAACTGACGAACTTGCAAAGCATCAATTAAGGTAGAAGCCGAAGCAGCATCAGCAATGTTTTCCTTTAAACGAACGTCAGAAGAAGTGTTGTAAAGAACTGCGGTTGTTCCGGATTGGGTAATAGAACCAATAATGCTTGAGTTGTATGAAAAACTTGCATAGTAATTTCCAGTTGCCGTTCCGTTTGCATGCCCAACCAAAACAGCGCCAATGCTAGAGCCATTTGCAAGTTGTACACCTTGAGAGGGCGAATTTGTAACGCTCGTAGTCCCCACCAGCAAATTCCCGCTGGTGTCCAGCGTCATTGCTTGGGTAAAAGAGATGGCGTTACCTGCTGTGCCGCCCGTTGCGGTCAACCATTGATGAGCACCTTCAATCTGCTTGTATGCGGATGCCTTGTTTGTCGACAACAAATAAGCATAACTTGTGTCCTGTTTTTCATAAGCATTGTTGAGCAAAGTGACTTGATTATTTGTCGTGCTGAAATAACTTTGCTTCAACGCCCCATAGCCAATTTGAAATGCTGGGCCTTGATTCCCCCAAGCACTAGGCGTAACCCCTAGTCCTAGGTTGCCGGAGGAGTCGGCTATCCAAGATGTAACGTTATCTGTTATGTTCAATAATGAAAAAGTTGAAACGGCAGCCGCGCCAGTGTAGCCAAAGCGCCAGCGTTTACCGCCAGTTTCAACGGTGTTGTCCATGACGTAGTAGGTCGCAGAACCAGTGGCGTTTTGCTTTAACTGGATGCCGACCCCAGCGGTTTGAACGTCTAGCTTTGCTCCCGGCGAACTCGTCCCAATACCCAGACCTGTGCTGTTCAGGCGCATATATTCGGCATATGAGCCAGCGGAGGTATCTCGGAAAATAAAGCCATTGCCCGATGCGGTTGGTGATTGCAAAAACATAAAGCCTGTAGTGCTTTGGAATGCTCCACCGCCAGCATTGTTTGCTTGGATACCGTTTGCCCCAGTGGCGACGATGCCGCCTCCTCCAGTCGTGGTAAAAGTAGTTCCATCAAACACCAGCGCAGACCCCGTAGTCAGCGCACTTGTAGAACTTGCATAAACAACACCACCAGATGTAAATGATGCCAATCCAGTTCCACCAGAACCAGTTGGCAATGCATTACTCAATGTCAAAACACCATTG
>Ga0208871_1000346_pt1 | contig 14952 bp, 36 predicted proteins | sample CryBogCBE19Jun07_FD_184592 | JGI IMG/M metagenome (GOLD analysis project Ga0208871, IMG submission 184592) | Freshwater microbial communities from Crystal Bog, Wisconsin, USA - CBE19Jun07 (SPAdes) | ecosystem: Environmental > Aquatic > Freshwater > Bog lake | place: Crystal Bog, Wisconsin, USA...
CCCTTAGGCCTGCGCGCCCAAATCGTCCAGTGGGCGAAGTGGGGCGTCGAGAACCACACGCACTTCACCTACACCGAAGGCCCGACCCGAATGGCCAACATGCACGCCGCCGGCAAGTTGCCGGTGACGTCGGACTGTTCGGCGTGGGTCACCCGTTGCTACTGCTGGGCAGGAGCACCGGACCCGAACGGCCTCAACTATGACGGCGAGGGCTACACCGGCACCTTGCTCAGTCACGGCAAGCACATCCCCTTGGCGCAGGTGCAACCAGGCGACGTCGTGGTTTACGGACCCGGCACCGGCTGGCACACCGCCATCGTCATTGAGGTCCACGGCTCGGACGTTCTGACGGTCAGCATGGGCCAGCAGGGAGATCCGTCCTTCGTTTGGGTCAACGCTCCAAAATCCGCACCCCAGCAAGGCTTCGCCGTTGACGGTCGCACGCCGCAGATCTTCCTGCAATTCCTGCCGGTCGACGCGGCGCCTGCGCCAGCGCCTCACGCCGCAGCTGCGCCAGCCAAACCGGCAACGCCTCCGCAGGTCGTCTTTGGCGCTCGAGGCATGGACGTCTTCAAGTTGCAGCAGATGCTTTCCAAGCACGGCGAGGTCTTGAAGATCGACGGGATCTTCGGTCCATCGACCGAGCAGTGCGTCAAGGCGTTCCAAGCCGCACACCACATCACCGCTGATGGCGTCTGTGGCGCCACCACCTGGGCAGCACTCGGGCAGCCATGACATGTGGAGTGAAATCGGAAATTGGGCGAACGTTGTGGTTCTCGGTGGCGGCGTCTTCGGTGTCATCGGTTGGTTTGTGGGTCACGCCATGAAGAAGCACGCCAGCGTCAAGCAAACCCGCAGGGAGACCGCCGAGGGCGTCGCGCAGATCAAGGCCATCGTGCCCGTCGTGCGCCAACTCGAGGCCGACGTTGAGTGGCTGCGCCAAATGACGGAGTACCAAAACGACACCCTGAGTCGGCTCATGCCAAACGGACGCAACACCGAGAACCCCGGCGACCTCGTCGCACGCATCGCCGAGCACCTCGGCATCATCCCGCCGAAGGACTCGAAATGACCCACGCAGGCATCTACCCCGGCGACATCGTCTTCGCTCACTCCACCGGCTCCATCGCCAAGGCGATCCGTTTCGGCGAGGCGCTGCGAGGCGACAAGAACGAATCCAAGTGGAACCACGCAGCGATCATCGACCGGCCGCACCCAACGAGCGGCGATTGGTACGTCATCCAGGCTGAGGCTCGAGGCGTCACCAACTTCCGTCTGCTGAGCGAAATTGCCCCTGGTGGCAAGACGCAGGTTCGCCCGTGTCCGCCGGAACTGAACCCAGAAGACGTGCTCAAATTTGCTCGCAGCCAAGTCGGGGCGAAGTACGGCTTCCTCACCATCGTGAGCTGCATCCTTGACGTCATCCTGCCCCGGAGCATCTGCCTTCGGCGTTCGATGACGTGGATCTGCTCCGGCCTCGTCACCGCAGCACTCATGTTCGCCGGCTGGGTGCCGGCGCAAGACCTCGCTGCCGACGACCTTTACTCCACCACACCCGCCCAATTAGCGGAGGAAGTTGCCCCGTGAAGAACATCTGGCTCCACGTCGCCTTCTATTCAGGCATCGGTTCGTTGTGCATGGTCGTCAAGGACCTTGTCGGCACGGTGCTCGTCGATGCCATCGCCAACGGCCGAGCGAAGTTGGCCGGCAACCTCGACGGTCTGCTCGACGTCGCATCCATCGTGCTGTCGGCGTTCTCCGGCGTGAACCTGATCGCCCTCGGGTGGCAGGGATGGCTCGGCATCTTGCCCATCGCCCTCGTCGGCAAATACACGACCCAGCACACCGTCAAGTGGTCGGCAAGAAACATCACGGAGGAGGAGCACGTTGAGCAACCTCAGTAGGTCCATCATCAGGAAGATGACCCCGGTTGCCGCCGGCCTCGTCGTTGGTCTGCTCGCCAAGGTGGGCATCCACGGCCTCGACGCTCAGGTCACGGCGTACATCACATCCGGCGCAGCTGCCGCCTACGGTGCGCTCGCCTCATGGGCAGAGACCAAGGTACCGGCACTCGGTTGGCTGCTCGGCGCCCCAGGCGCCCCGACCTACGCCCCGAAACCTGCCAAGGTATTTCCGACCTCGGAGCCGATCAAGAAATGACCGAGGAAGTCGCAGCCCACGACGGCGTCCAGCACCACCGGCCGTATTTTGTCCATTTCCCCCCTCATCCTGCGAGGGAGGACGATCCGCACTACATCGACTTCAACCACTATCACCGCAAAACCCGAGCGACCGCCCGGTGCTACATCGGTGAGCGAGTTGGCTTCGACGCCTGTGCAGACGCTCAGGGCAACCCGTGTCCACCGCCCGCAGACGGCGGCGAACAGGCGGGTCTTGAGCTGCACCACGCCCACATTGAGTTCGCGCTCCAAGAAGGCATCAGCCTCGAGGCGCTCGAGGTCGACTACCCCGGCGTGTCCGACGCCTGGAACCTTGGCGCATGGGTTGAGTCGGCAACCAACCTGCGCTGGCTGTGCGTTCGACACCACCGAGGCGAGGCCGGCGCTCATTCCGTTTCGCACTCGGATTGGGAAGCCTCGCAGTACGTCTTGGGACTGATCAAGGGGACTGAATGACGGAGATCGACCTGTCGGAGTTCGCTGAGGTCATTCAGCCTCGCAAGAAACGCTGTGGCATCGCCAAAGCCATCGACAAGGTCGGCGAAGACCGAGCGACGAAGTTGATCGCTGCGCTCGCTGCGCGCACCGGTAGCCAGTTCACCTACTCCCACGTCACAGTTTCTCGAGTCCTCAAGTCATGGGACTTCGACCTCTCACCGCAGATTGTGGCTCGGCACCGTGCCGAGGAATGTCCGTGCGCATCGGAGTCTCCATGACCGACATCAACCTCGACGAGTTCGACCGTGCTGTGCCCGAACGCGTGGCACGTCACCGAGAGAGCCACCCCGCAGGGTTTGAGCCCGGGCTCACTTACAACCCCGAGAAGGGCGGGTCGCTGGTCGTCAAGTCCGACGAAGAGCTTGACCCGGCGCTGTGGGCGAACCTGATCGCCGACTTCGGCCTTGACCCCAACTACACGAAGGTCGTACCAGGATCAGTCCAGGTGCGTGCGTGGGATGCCGCCATTGGCAACAACGAGACCAAGCGAATGCTCTACTACCGGGCAACGCTGACCCCTCGCAGCATCCCGGTCGATGACGTCGACGTCACCGAGCTCATCGCCGAGGTCAAGAAGTGGAAGCCGTCAAAGCACGCTCACGTCGACGAGTGCGGTCGTGCCCTCGTCGTGCTGCTGTCGGATTGGCAGCTTGGGAAGGTTGAGCCAAGCGGAGACGGGCCCGAAGCCACGGTCGGTCGGATCATGCGTGCGCTCGACGGTCTCGTTCGCCACATCAAGGATTTGAAGAAAATCGGCCGGCCGGTCGACACGATCTACCTCGTCGGTCTCGGTGACATCGTCGAGCAGTGCTCCGGGTTCTACTCCATGCAGACCTCAAGCGTCAGCCTCGACCGCCGGGAGCAGATGCGTCTCGGCCGGCGGCTGGTGCTCAAGTTCGTCGACACCCTGCTGCCCCTCGGCACTCGCATTGTCTTGGCAGCGGTGCCGGGCAACCACGGCGAGAACCGGCAAAACGGCAAGGCCTACACCTCATGGACCGACAACGACGACCTCGCCATCTTTGAGCAGGTCTCAGAGATCCTCGCTGCCAACCCTGAGCGGTACGAGCGGGTCTCGGTACCCCTCGGAGCGATTGCGGACAACTTGACCTTGACGCTCGAGGTCGCAGGAATTCCGGTGGCGTTCGCCCATGGGCACCAGTTCAGCGGTTCGGGCGGCTCGCAAGCCGTCATGGAACGGTGGTGGCGAGACCAGGTGATGGGTCGGCAACCCGTCGCTGACGCCGAGCTGCTATTCGCTGGCCACAAGCACCACTTCGTCGCCTCGGAATCCACCGGGCGCACCGTGTTCCAATGCCCTGCCATGGATGGCGGGTCGTACTGGTTCACGGCTCAGACAGGCAATCAGTCGCCGGCCGGGATGCTGGCAGTTGGAATCGGAGCAGGTTATGGACAACGTGGCTGGGGCGACCTTGTCATCCTTTGAGGCTTCCTTCGACGGCACGGACGTGTTTCGCCTGCCACCCTGCCCGAAGTGTCACCGCCCAACGGTGGCCACCGATTGGCAGAACCGTATCCACCTCGCATGCGGGCACGTCATCCCATGAACCTTCCCGTCGACATCGGAATGAAGATCCAGAAACTGCTCGAGGACTACATGCGGAGCGACGAGTTCGACTTCGTCATGCCGAACCTCGCCGACTGGGTCGTGCTGGCATCGGTGCAAGACCTCGACGACGAGGATGGTGACGGGGTCTTCTATCTGTGCCCTGGTCAACAGATGACCCACCGGACACTCGGTCTGCTCTACTACGCCGAGGCGCAGCTCTTCGCCGGCTGAACGGCGGCGGCATTCTAGTGCCATCCGCGAACATCCGCCTCGAGCAGGGGATTACTAGTCCCCTGCGGAGATCGACGGCGGCTCCAGAAATACCAAAGGCCGAGGACAGATGTCCTCGACCCTCGGCTCGCAAGTTTTCAGATGCCAACCGAGGAGCAACTCCACGACAGCGGCCAAAGCATATCACTCACGCACACCCCCGGCTCCGGCCGGGGAATTTGCGCATCTCTAATGAGTTGACAGCCCTCAAGGCTTGCAATCCTTGGACACATTCTTGGACACATTCAGCGCCCTGAAAACTTGGTAAATGAGGACTTACCTACGAAAAAGCCTTATAAATTGGGCTATTTCGTCCTAGTGTCCGGTCTAGAGGAGGTTTAGCAGTGAGTCCGATTCGGCCGCTCTCGCACCTCTCCGGGCCCCTTTGGACACATCTTGGACACATTCGCCTAAGTTGTGTCCATGCGGGGACGAACAAAGGGTACAGGATCGCTCGATGAGAGGCCAAAAGGCTCGGGTCGTTGGCGCCTGCGGATGAACTACGGCACCGATCCGGGCACCGGTAAGCGCCGAGTCAAGGTGTGGACCTTTGAGGCGAAGAACCGCCGAGAGGCCGAGCGCCAGGCAGCGCGCATCCTCGACGAGTTTGAATCCACCGTCAAGGTCATCCCGACAAAGCAGCTCGTCTCTCAGCTGCTCGAGGAGCACCTCGTCCTGCTCACCAGCCGCGGTCGGGCCCCTCGGTACCTAGACGACTTTGCCAAGGTGTCGCGCAACATCATCGGCCCCGCACTCGGGCACATCCCGGTCGATCAACTCACGGTGCGCGCCGTTGACCAGTTCATCACCGACCTGATCGACTCCGGGCGCTCGCCGGCCACGGTTCGTCGCTACTGCGCCGTGCTGCGCTCTGCGCTCGCTCAGGGCGTTCGGTGGGGTTGGCTCGAGCGAAGCCCCATGGACCGGGTTTCGATGCCTGAGGCGCCCACACGGGTCGTCTCAGCGCCAACCACGGAGCAAGTGCAGCGGTTTATCTCGGCGTGCCAGAGTCATTCCGAGCAGTTCGGGATGTTCGTGCTGCTGGCTGCGGTGACCGGGATGCGCCGAGGCGAACTCGCAGCCCTTCGTTGGAGCGACCTCGACGGGAACTGCCTCCACGTTCGAGCATCTGCCTACCGTGCTGGCCGGGAACACGGCATCAAAACCACCAAGACCGGCCGGGAGCGCGTCGTAGTCCTTGACCCGCTGATCCTTGAGCGGCTCGGCACCTACCGGGCGTTCATGCTTGAGCAGGCGGCGAACTGGCCAACGGGCCCGATTCAGGTGGTCGAGGATGGGTACATCTTCCCGAAGCGTGCCGACATGGCATCGCCGGCCAACATCGACACCTACTCGAGCGTCGCATCGAAGATCGCCAAGGACCTCGACCTACCGCAAATTCACCTGCACTCGCTCAGGCACTTCCACGCTACTGAACTCATCGCCGCCGGCCAAGACCCGGTCAACGCTGCGCAACGCCTCGGACATGCCAACCCAACAATGACGCTTCGGGTTTACGCCCACGCCGTAGCGGAGCGCCAGATCGAGGCGGCCAACATCGGTGCTCGAGTGATGCAGAAACTGAACCCCTAGAGCGTCCACACGGCGACGGTGCTCTTTGGTCCGGGGTTGTATTCAACTTGATGACAATTCGGTCAACCGCATTCGTCGGCGTTGGCGGCGAAGCCTGCAACGTCAAGAAAGTTGTCCCGCTTGTGGGAGTTCGCTTCCCTGCTCATTTTCTGCAAGATGTTGAGCGCGCAGACGTCGACGGCGGAGATTGGCACGTCGAGGTAGGCCGACCACATCGCAGCTGTGCGTTCATGGTTCTCACTTGGCGGTCCGTAAAACTGCCCTCGGTCTTTCACGATCTGCGCTGCTTCGTCGAGGAGTGCCATGCCGGCAGTCTTGCAAAACCTTGTCACCACAACCCCTCTTCCAAAACGCGCACGGTCGTGGAATGATGCGAACACTTGTTCGTGAAGGGGCGTTATGCAGAAGCAATTGAAGACAGCAGAGGAGTTGAACCAAATGGCTGAGAGCCACCGCTGTCATGCCGAACGTCTCGACATCGCAGCTCAGATCATCCGGGGCGTCATGGCCCTACCGGACTCAGAAACTAAATCCCCTCGATGACGAAGCGTGCCAGGTGCTCTCGCCGAACGGTCTCCGCGATCATCTCGGCGAAGGCTTCCTTCGTGATATGCAGATAGGCCATCAGGCCAAGCCAATGCTCGGTCTGCACCGGTAGCGCACCGCGCTCCCAGTTGCTGATGGTGGCGTTCGATACTCCCAGCTCGACGCCGGCCTGACGAGAGTTCTGACTGCGCGCGGTCCGCTCCGCTTTGAGTGCTTCGGCGAGGGTCGGCTGCTTCTCCATCAGGATTCCATTGTACGCCCGACCCTGTGAAAATACCTAACGCCCTGCTAAATCGGGACAAATCCGGTAGTGACCAGAAAGACTTGACGAGTTGGTAAGAGTTCGCTTACCATCTCGCCATGCCCACCACACCTACCATCCGACGAACCGAACTTCCCGAACTGCTCACCACCTCCGAGGCTGCGTCGTACCTGCGCCTCCATGTTGACACCGTGGTCAAGTCGCTTCGCACCGGCCGGCTCCGTGGCGTCAAGGTCGGCAACCGCTGGCTCATTCGTGCAGAAGACCTCGTCCAGTTCACGCAGCCCAAGGACGCAGCGTGAGCAACGGCACCATCGCTGCGTTCGACGCACACATCTTGACGTTGCAGCTGCGGATCGCCAACCTCAAGGCGGAGATCGCCCTGATGGAGCAGCACCAAATCGCCTCGGTTGTCGGTGAATCCCCCACCGCCGGCAGCCGGGCATTTTCGGCCGGCGAGGAGTCCGAGGCCCACGCCTCGTTCCTCCTTCCTTCGCTGGGCGTGAGGCCGTCTGTGTTTAGGGACGCAGACCTCCTTGCCGGCCACCCTGCGCAACGCGCAATCCCTACAGAAGGAGGAAGCAATGAGTGAAGGAACGGCCATTGTGCCGTCGAAGGCGGTCGGGGGTCTCCCCTACCTAAGCGAGTACCTGAACGTGTCGAACACGATCAGCAAGACCGAGCTGGTGCCGGACGCATTGAAGGGTCGCCCCGAAGCGATCCTCGCAGTGATGCTCGCCGGCTCCGAGTTGGGTATCGGGCCCATGCAGGCGTTGCAGTCCATCAATATCATCAAGGGCAAGCCGGCGTTGTCGGCAGAACTGATGCGTGCGCTGGTGCTGTCCGCCGGCCACCAGATCATCGTTGAGGCCAACGACCTCGAGGCCACGGCAACCTGCAAGCGCCAAGGCTGGGAGGATTGGAAGACGGTGTCGTTCAGCCTGGACGATGCCAAGCGTGCCGGCCTGACCAGCAACCCGGTGTGGTCCAAGTACCCACGGGCGATGGTGTCGGCGCGTGTGACGTCTGAGGCCTGCCGGCTCTACTTCCCCGACATCATCTCCGGCCTGTCCTACACCCCGGAGGAGATCGAGTCCATCGACCTGCCCGACACTTCGGCGCACCCGTCGAACGGCAACGCCGCTCCTCGAGCAGCTGCACTCCGGGTCGTTCCCGACCAAGCGCCGGCCGATGAGGTCTACGACGCCGAGGTTGTGGAAGCCCAGATTGAGCGCCGTGGACCGAAGCCCATTACCGAGAAGCAGATGGGGCTCATCAAGAAGTTGCTCGTCGACCTCGGGTTCAACGATGCCAAGGCGCGTGGTGACTACATCAAGGCCCTCGCCGGCCGGGAAGTGGCGAACCTCAGCCAGTTGACCTCGTTTGAGGCCTCCAAGGTCATTGACGCTCTCAAGTTGGTCGAAGAGGGCAGCGCCCAAGAAATCGTTGCCGACTTCGACGACATCGACGGGAGGCCGTTCTGATGAATACCGAAGACAAGCACCCACACCCACTCGACGAGCACACCTGCCCTGGCAACGCGTCGCTCAAGGCCGAGTGCAACCGGCTGTACGACCGCATCCAGATCCTCGTTCGTGACCTCGACGAGGCGCAGAAGGCCTACGACGCCATTCGTGCCGAGCGCGACGTGCTGCGCAAGCGGCTGTCCGACCTCAGCATCGACGCACAGGGAGGCTCCCGATGAAGAGAGTCTCATACATCCCGCTCGACGCCGGCCACATCGCTCGGATCGTCAGTTGGTACGACAACTTGCCGGCCGACGTACGCACAAACGAAGACACCGTACTTGCTGCCGATATGGAGCGGTGCCTCGACCACCTTGTCGACGTCGAACTCATCACAGAGGGAGCAGGCCGATGAACGAGATCCGTGAGCGGTACGCACTCCGCAACCTCATCCTGATCGCCGGCACGCTGGCCAACGCTGCGCTGTTCCTCAAGGGTCTGACCGATTCATGGGTGGCGTGGTCAACGCCGTTTCTCATCTGCGGACCCATTCAAGCGGTGCTGGTGCTGCTGTTCTTTGTGAATCGCATGGTGTACCTCGAGGAGCGCAAGCGCGCACTCCGAGCACGTCGCCGTCGAGTGCGTCAGACGCCGGCCTACACGATCCTTGACCGAGAGGACGTGGCATGACGGACACCCAAACCTCCCTGTTTGAGTTCGCACCGGTCACCTACGAGACCGAGTGGTGCCTCGAGGATCGCTTCTGGCACTTCCACTGGGCAAACCCGTGGGTCTACGACGAGCTCGTACGCCTGGCACGAATCGCCAAGGACCACGGTCGCAACCGGATCGCTATTGCCAGCCTCGTTGAGCGCCTGCGTTGGGACTTCGAGCTGAGCGCCAGCACCGGCGAGGAGTGGAAGGTCAACAACTCCTACCGAGCCTTCTACGCCCGGCTCATCATGCGCAAGGAATCCGACCTCGTCGAGATGTTCGAGGTTCGTGCGCAGAGGTGCCGCTGATGGCTCGGTTCCTGTTCGAGTTGCCCGAGAAGGTGCTTCAAGTCATCTACGTCCAGCTGCACTGTAGGTCCTGTGGCTGCGCCTACGTCGAGCACAGCCAAGACGCCTGCGGCACCTGCGGGTCGTGGTGCAACCGTCCTCGAACCATCGAAGAGCTGCTCGCCGTGCACGGCGAGGACCGAATGAAGGAGTTGGGACTTGACGAACTTGTCTGACTATGCACTTCCATCGCTCGGCGTGCCGGCGGCTCCCGATTCGTGGATGACCAGGGGCGCTTGTCGAGGCCACCAAGACGTGTTCTGGCCAGAAGGCGACGACGCGCAGAAGACCGCTCGAACGGCGATGTTCGCCGCTAAGAGGATCTGCCAAGCCTGTCCGGTCAACCCTGAGTGCCGAGAGTACGCATTGGCTCACGAGAGCATCACCCACGGCATCTGGGGAGGCTTGACGCCAAGAGAGCGTCGAAGCATTCGCGAAGAGGCCGGTGTTCGCCGCAAAGCCACAACGCGCCCTGGTGGCAACTGCCGGACGTGCGGTGCGTGGATTCAAGAGACCAAGCGTGAGGGCCTCATGCCCATTAGGGAGTCGTTTTGCGGTCCCGTCTGCCAGGGCCTCTACCGCTACCCAGCATCGCTCAACACCGAAACGCCATTGAAGGAGGAAGCATGATTGAAGTTCCGATTCATGAGGCTGGGATGAAGATCCAAGCCCTCAAGTCATCGCCAACTGCCGCTGCCGGCGTCTATGAGGTCAAGGCCTACGGTTACCGAGACGGGTCCGACAGCCCTGCGTGGTACACGCATTTCGTCGACGCCGAGTCTGCGCACCACGCCGTTGTCGTCCTCGAGCAGCAGCTGCGCACGTCGACGTCGTGGAGATGGGCGGTCAACCGATGAGCGCCGTCCAGCAGGAGTGGATGTTCGCGGCTCGCTGCAAGGGAGTGCCGGCCAACATCATGTTCCCCGCTCGAGGCGAGAGCGTCGAAGCGGCGATCCGGGTCTGCTCTGAGTGCCCGGTCATCGAAGAGTGCCTGGAGTACGCCCTCGTGAACCGAGAGGTCCACGGCGTATGGGGAGGCACCTCAGAGCGCATTCGTCGACGCATGCGTCGAGCACGCAACAAAGCAATTCCCTCAGCAGTCCGTCTTTCCCTAAGGAGGAACTAACCATGGCGCGTTCACGCCGAATGATCGGGAACTGGATCAGGTTCTCCGTTGACTTTGCCGACCACCCGAAGGCCCTCGAGCTCGGACCCGAGAGCTGCTGGATGTACGTCTGCGGTCTCACCTACTCAAAGAAGTACCTCACGGACGGAGTTGTCCCGAAGGGCAAACTTGCGCGTCTTTGCAACGTCACGGACTACGAAAAGTGCGTCACGGAATTGATCGCCAGCGGACTGTGGAAATGGGACAAGCGCAAGCAGAACATCATCATCCACGACTACCTCGAGTGGCAGACCTCCAAGGACGAAGTCGCCGAAACCCGTGAAAACTCAAGGATTCGTCAAGAGCGGGCACGCCAACGGCAAGCCGAACAGGAGGAGTCCCGTCACGCTCATGTCACGCGTGACAAGGGCGTGATGTCACGCGCACGTCACGCCGAAGTGCGCGCGCAAGAGACAGAGACAGAGACAGAGACAGAGACAGAGATAAATACTTACGCAGACGACTCCGTCGTCCGCACAAAAGAGCCTCGTGACGCTGCACTGGTCAAGGCACTGATCGCGGTCTGCAAGATCGAACAAAGCGACCTGACCAAAGAGGCGATGCGCAAGGTTCGCTACGCAGCGAAGCAGCTGCGAGACGTCGGAGCGTCACCAGGCGAAATCGAAGCTCGAGCGGAGATCTACCAAGACATCTGGCCGACCATGGCGTTGACGCCAATGGGGCTCGTCAGCAATTGGCCGAAGTTGTCTAAGGAAGCGTTGCCGGTCTCAGAGATCGACCGTGCCCTTCAGGAGTTGGCAGGAGGTGCGGCATGAACTCCGACGAGGCGTACACGGTGCTGCACAGCATTGAAGGCCGGTGGCCTCGGACAACGAGCCGTGAGGAAGCCCGTGAGTGGGTGCTCATCATGTGCTCAAACAGCGACTCGGTGTCCTTGGCTGAAGCGCAGGCTGTGATCGACGACCTGACGGTGCAAAGCCCGGATCGCCGGCCGACGCCGGCTCACTTCAAGGCTCGGTTGCAGTCACGCCGGCCTCGAGGAGGCACGCCGGCCGATGCACCAGCGCCGAAGGTCGACCCCGAGGTTGCCAAGTCGGCTGCACAGGAGGCGATGGCTGAGCTGCGAGCCAGCCTGCCGCAGTTGTGGCGAGGCAAGAAGGTGACCCTGTGAACGACCAGCCCTTGACCATTTACAAAGTGACCCGCCAAGGCAGCACCTGGACACTCAACACCGAAGACTTCGACGTCGACGTCGAGGCCACGCAACCGTTCACCCGTCGAGAGTTCCACTTCTGGTCGGGTTGGACGTCTCGTTCGTTGGTGATCGACGTTCCTGAGAGCCGGTCTCGCAAGATTGACCACTGCGGTCTGGTCGCTCAGATTGCCCGCAAGCAGAAGTCCGGTCTCAACTTCGAGGTCACCTGCCTTGGCAATCACGGCTGCGGCATCGTTTCGCGCCAGACCACCGTCGATTACGGCGTCGAGGCCTACCAGGCGCACGTCCTCAAATATCACGTCCCAGCACTGATCCCCATCAAGGAGTCCGCATGAGCCTGTCGCCATCTGAGAAGCGCCGAGTCGAGCGGTACATGGCCGACCTCGAGGAAGTCCGAGAGACCCTCGCCAAGATCACCGCAGCAGACCTCGCCCGGATCGTGCAGTCGATCAAGATGCGCACGACCGCCGACGGGTTCAAGTCAGGTGGCTTCTCAGTCGGTGGCGGTGGAAGCAGCGAGTCCACGCCTACTGAGCAGGCAGCACTTCGAGGCCTGCCCGACGACAAGAAGCGTGAGGACGATTGGCGTTTCCACAACCAGCTCGATCCGGTGCGAGACGCTTCGGTTGAGCTGCTGGCGTACTTCCTCGGCATCGTGTCGTACGCCGAGTTGGTCAAGAAGCGCCACGCCTACCTCCGCCACACCGGCGAGGCGCTGCGAGGCCGTGTGACCACACTCGACCAGTGCATGGCCTGTCTGCGTGACGTCTCTGGCGTTGGCGACGACCGAATCCGAGCCGGGTTCTGCTCGAGCGACTACAAGGCGTGGCTCAGGGCGGGCCGTCCCGACCGCATGGCGTTCATCGCCAGCGTGCAGTCCAAGGAGGCGTCGTGACCGAGGACTACAGCCAGGCGCACCGGCTTTGCAAGTGCGGGCACATCGGCTACCACCACCGGCCTCAGTGCCTGTTCTGGTGGCGGTCCAGCGAAGGCAACAAAGAGTGCGCATGTACCACGTTCGAGGAGGTCGAGGAATGACTCACATCTGGCACATCATCATCACCTGGCATGGCCACCTGCGCCCATGGAGGCACCGTTGAGTTGGCGTGACCACCCAGCAGTCCCGACGGGCTACGAGCTGACGATTGGCCAGCGTGCCGCCGACACCGTGCGCAACGGCATGGGTTCGTGGCCGTTCGTCTTTGGCTTCCTTAGCGTCATGGCGCTGTGGGCGTTCATCAACAGCGAGATCCTCGGCCAAAGCGGTTGGGACCCGTACCCCTACATTTTGCTCAACCTGTTCCTGTCGATGCTGGCAGGCCTCCAGGGAGCCATCTTGCTGATTGCCGCCAAGCGTGCCGACGCCATTGCAGCGAAGCAGGCAATCCACCACCTTGAGGTCAGCGAAGCCACCAAGCGGTTCACGCAGGAAGCGGTCGACGTGATCGACCAACTCCACGACCTCACTCGAGAAGTCCACCAAATCGTCTCAAAGGAGCAACAGTGAATATCCCCATCTGGATCAACGGCTACACCGGCGCCTACGGGCACACCGACGACCTGAAAGTTCTGATCTTGTCCGACGTTGAGGCAGCACACCTCTACAACATGACCCACAAGGAGCGCATCGAACTCGGCGCCAACAAGGGACGCACTGTGACGCTGATCGACGACGAACTGCGAGCGACCCGTGACTAACGACGGTTCCTACTACGTCAAGGTGCTGAGCCACGAGGAATTCTTCAAGGTGCACTGCATCCCGTGCCAATACAACGCAATTGCGAACCGAGAACTCGGTTGGTTCCGCACGTTCGCTTGGCGCCCAAAGGATCAGGTCGGACCGTTGCGTTGTGATCGCTGCAACCGCATCGTCAACCAGGGCGAACCCGGATCACCTGAGCCCGTCTGCGGGTCGTTGCTGTGAGCCGTTGCAGCTGCGGGCACACCTTCAAGGAGCACGAACCGAACGGCTGGTGCAACGAGTGCCCACACGACCCACTTCGCAACAACGCGCCATGCCCACGATTCACCGGAACGGAGACCCAATGAGCCGAGAAGTCATCGCCAACATCAACCGCCACGAGGAGCTGCTGCTTGAGCTCATCGCTGAGCGGTTTCAAAGTCGCTGGCAACGAGCCACTGAAGGCAACCACGAAGGCGAAGATGCCGAGGACGCCACCTTCACTCGCGGCTGGAACGCAGCATGGGACGACGCCTTTGAGCGACTGAACGACATCATCACGAACCACGTCGAAGGCCTTGACGTCAAGTTGGAGTTGATGGACCGATGACCACGCCAACCTTGGTTTTCTGCCTCGCCATCATCTGGCTGCTCGTCGCTGCTGGTTGGAGGCGCTGATGTTGTTCCTGCCGTGGCCCAAGCGCAAGCGTCAAAACGGCATCGAATCCGATACTGAATTGGCGATCCGTAGGAATGGCACCTCAGAAGTTGCAGATTTGGCGAGGCTTACCGACTACCTCGACCGTCAAGCGGAGCGCCACGTTCGGATGTTGTTCGGAGGCAAGTTGTGAGGCTGTTTCGCGAACGCTCCGAATTGGTCACCTTCGGCCTTGAGCTCACGATGGATGCTCAAATCTTTGGCGTTCGATTCGTCGCTGTTCGGTTTGGTCACTACATCATCGGCATTGAGTGGGGAGAGAAACTATGAACCAGCAAGAGCGAGATGCCCTGCGATACAAGCACCGTTGCCTTGAAAGCAAGGTTGGCCCGTGGTGTCGTTCCTGTATGCACGGTTGGCCTTGTGACACAATCAAGGTGCTTGATGCGTTGGAGGAAGTCACGCCTACAGACGCGACTTCGTCCGAAGTTCACGACGACAGCGAAGTATCCGCTACTCGTGAAGTATGTGACCATAATGAACAACTCCTTGGTTAGGTCTATGCCCGCATCCAACCCGCTCCGGGCTCGCTCCGGGCGTGAACCTAACTGCCCTAAGTGCGGAGAGAAACTATGAACCAGCAAGAGCGAGATGCCCTGCGAGAGCATTGGGAAAGTTTCCGGCAACACCGGACTCACTTCCTTGATTGCTACAAGTGGCACCCAGAGTGCGCTGTCATCTGTGTGCTAGATGCTTGGGATGCTGCGAAAACCCCACCTGAGGGGGCAAACGCAGTATGCGACCACGCCGACTGGACCAGCAATG
>Ga0208871_1000347_pt1 | contig 14950 bp, 36 predicted proteins | sample CryBogCBE19Jun07_FD_184592 | JGI IMG/M metagenome (GOLD analysis project Ga0208871, IMG submission 184592) | Freshwater microbial communities from Crystal Bog, Wisconsin, USA - CBE19Jun07 (SPAdes) | ecosystem: Environmental > Aquatic > Freshwater > Bog lake | place: Crystal Bog, Wisconsin, USA...
ACATTATCCTCAATGGTCACCTCATGGTACGGAAGGATCGGCTTGTCATCCAAGAACGCCTCGGTGCTAGTAAACCGCCGTCCTGTGTACGGAAACTTTGGTAATGGGTTGTCTGTATTCATAGCTAGTCAGACATATCAACAAACTCCATCTTGTCAACAAGGCTCTGCAATTCACGCTGGCGCGAGTTGCCCTCCGGCTTCGTCTCGGTCATCGTAGCCACATTCCCACCCCGCTGGCGCATCAGGAACACCAACATCGACAGCGAATCCAGTTCGTCCGGCGACTTGCTCCTCGTCCGCTTGCAATACTCACCCTTGCTCTCCACCCTCACCAGACCCTTGCCCTTCTGCTTATACCTGCGCGCCGTTGCCTGCCGGATCAGCGTCTCATTCCTAAAGCTAGGACTGATCTTCAGGTACTCAAACTCCAGATACTTTGCCAACCCAAAGATCAACTCGGTCACGACGCCGTTGTACAACTCCGACGCCTTCTGACTATCGTCGCCCAGAATGTGAGTGTCAGTCGCCGCCCATGAGTAATTCACTCCCATTACCTCGCGCCCAAATAACGAACACAACGAGTCGTGAATGCCCGCGCCGTTGCCAGTACGATCCACACACAGCCAGTTGGGACTAATCTTCATCGTCTTCGCAAACTTGATGATCGCCTGCGTCTGCTCCAACGTCGCCTTTTTTGGGAAGGGTATCTGCGAGTCCAGTTGCAATACAACCTTCGGAGCCTTGAACGGGATAAACTGACCGCTCTGCGGTGTCCACCCATCAGACAGCCCAAAACGCCCGAAAGAACACATGACTTGGTCATTACCCTCCAGTGCCAAGTCGAACGCCGCCAGAGCCACCACAGGCCCAGTAAATCGTACCACACCAATGGCGTTGTCCATCATGGCAGGCGTGATGATCCCCATCGCCTGTCCTTCCTCTGGGAACCACCCGCGGGCCATCGTCATCGCCTCCGCAGTCCGGCCTCGCGAGATGTACGACATGAATCCCTGATACGTCTGTAAGCCTGCGTAGACAATCCGTTTCTCGATCACATTCTCACAGCGCGCCGCGTCCAGCCTCAACACATGGTAACCTTCCCGCGACTCCCACTCAAAGTCATCCTCGCAGTCCACCGATCCCCAGCCATCCTTCGGCTCGCATCTCTGCGCGAAGTCACTCGTCCTATCCCGCGGGTTCGACGCACCAAAGATTTTGATGTGACCCTTGTAGCTGTCAGAATCCGCCGTAGACAGGATGTTGTTGATACCTTCCCAAACGCCCACAGGGACTTCCTCGGCCTCGTCCAACACCACATGGGTGCGCGACAGACGCCCCCACTTGTGATGCTCCTTGCCTGACCGCGGTATCGGATGGAATCCACGCAGGGTTCCATGACCGCTCTCGCCCTTGGGGATCGCCACCAGATGGATCCCCTGCTTGCTGTCGTTGGTCACCTGAATGCTCGTCGCCTTCTCCTCCTGATCGGTCACAGGCTTCACCAGCGCAGTCCGATGGAAGGTCTTGATGTTCGCAAAGATGTTCCTCTCCGCGTGTTCCTTCGTCAGAGAGATCACCTTGATGCAGGTGTACTCTGGGTCACGCCACCAGTCCAAATAGAACCATGCCGCCGCGCCGAATGACTTGCCCATAGCTCCGGCTCCCTGAACCATCAACTTGTCACCCGCAAATAGACACCGCCATGTGTCACGAGATGACCGCGGCCTCCAGTCGTACACATCCGGCCCCCATAGGATCGTCGCCGCCGCCTCAAACTGATCGAAGTCCAACAGGTGCTGGACATACTGCCGGACGATATGCTCCGACATCTTGGCGTCTATCTCACTGACAGCCACCGCGTTCCTAGTCGTGTTCATCAGGATGTACTGCGCCGCGTACATCATGCCCATCTCCTCATCCCTGTCGGCCTCCTGCCGGATCTTCAGCGCGTGTCCATGATAGACCTTGATTGAGTGAGGTGGAGTTAGTCGATATCCCGTGTCTTGTTTTTCTTCATTCATGCGTTGAATTAGTTAGGGCATATGATACAAGTTGGCAACTATGAAGAGCCAGTACGACCAGCTACAGATACACACATACACAGAGGCGACCAAGTTAGCCGCCGCGGGCGAGGAGTTCTCACACCTGATCAGCCTGATGAATCCAGACTACGCCTTGCGGATGAGGATCTTCGTCCAGAACCTGCCGGACGCCACCCGCGAGAAGACGATCTACGGGCGCGCAGTCGTGAAGACTCCAGCCAAGACCAGCAAGAAACGCTGATTACTGCTGACCGCTGTTGGTGTCCTTACCAAGCGTGTATTCGGCTCGGAGGACAGGGCATCCGGCGAAACGACCGAATGGGTACACGAAGTTACCAAGGAGGTCGGCGCGCTTGCGAAGCCTCCTGATAGTGTTCTCATGATCAAGGAAAGTAACAAAGGTCTTGCTGACCTTCTTGCATGACCAGATGACCTGTGGCTCGTTAGCAGACTGCGTGTTAGTCGTAGTCGTAGACTTGTTCGTCCCGTACTGGAGAGCGGGAGTCGCATTGGTTGCGTAAAGATTGCCTTCAATAAAATTAGCCATAGTGAGGATCTTTTAACATCCCGCGGATGGCGCGTCAAGCGGGTAATTAAAAGCCTGCTTTCTTCCGGCGTCTGACGGCTTTATTGCCGCGGCGGACTACCTTGCGGGTCTTTTTAGCTATAATACATATAAAGAAAGCAAATCCTATGAGGAAAAGTATCGATGTAACATGGGCTATGATAGGCATATCGGAGGCGGTCATCAGAGTAGATAATCAATAACTACAGATAATAGCACTCATAAATAATGGAATTAGGTCTCCAGCTCATCGATTATCTCTGTAACAGCCTTCAGGGACGGCGGATCCTGATCGATCTCCATATCCTGATACCGCTCAAACTCCGCCTCAATCGTCACTGGCTCGTTATAGGTGCGTACCTCCGGAGGCGCGTTCAGGCGTTTCCACTCCTCCTCTAGCTCCGGCGTCAGATTCGTGTTGCGACCCACCATATTGAACTCCAGCTTCAGGGTAGGCCCAGTGGTCACGATGTGTTGTTCAGGCGCATATTCACCGCCCAGCTTGGCATCGGCCTGTAATGCCGCCAACCTATCGAAGGTAGCCTCGACCTGACCATTAGACTTCTTGGTGATCTTGGTCGGTAGTTCTCCCAAGGCCATGCGCCGGAGTAGATCACGTTTCTCACCGATCTGCATCGCGAACTGGCTGTCGATTACCTCCTTGATTTCGGCAAGGCGGGTCTTCACCTCCGGCCTAGCCGCCCAATGGCAGGCGGTAACAGGAGCCGACTTCTTTTGGACATCGGGGCGGATCTTGAGGAACGCCTCGGTCTGGTTGAGACCCTGCGAGATCAGGCGGCAGAATCGTTCGTGTTCAGGGTTTTTGAGAATCGGCATAGAAGTGGGTGGGAGAATTTCTCTTATGTAACAACATTAATGATTAACGACCTTAACTAATTATCTTACTCTGTAAAGAGATTATATGCTTGACGATTAGTGACAGAAGATGTGTATTTTTGAGCCAGCGCATAGTCTTTTATTTGCATAAGCAAATCCTGAATGCTTTTAGCCGTGTAGTTGATCTGGCTGTTTTCGATCTCATATGTGTTTGCCTTCATTGCGAATTGAGTGCCGTTCTCGCGAGTCCTGACTTCGCCTTTTTTGTATAGGTTGCCGGATAGCATGGCTTGTTCTTTTGGCATCCACCCGCAGATGGTTAGTCGCAGGTTTCTTTTGTTTAGGCTTGTAAAGATGTAGGCATCGCATTCAAGGGATGTCTGTGAGGCGATTAGGTTGTTGATGTAGTCGAGCTTTGGTGTGCAGGTTCGACCCATTGTCTTGATATCGAATAGGATGCCATAGATGGACAGGTCGCTTCCGCCGTCGTGTTGGGTTGATTCCTGCATGAGTTCGCGATCTAGGGTATGGAGGATGGTGTTTTGGCCTATGATGCCCACAAGTTGTTCGGTTTCGGAGCCGTCTGATCCATCGTTGCGGTTGCCTAGTTTGGAGGCGAAGGATAGCTTGATGCTTTCGATGATGACATGGTCTGGTACTGGGATTGTGAATGCCATGCTATTGTTGTTTTGCTTTGATTTCGTTGATGAGGTCGTCGTACTTATCTCCTAGTATCTTGAATGCTAGCTTTGCTTCATCGCGTTCTTTCTTGTTTTGTAGGTTTGATTTATGGAGTGATCTGACTTCCTTGCGGCGCGCTTTTTTCTCTTGAGCGAGGCATTTACGAAGCGACCTGATCATGTCTTTGTAAAATTCAACATCTGAAGCTAATACTTCACAAATTTGTTCGTCGTGATCGGTGATTTCAGGGAAAGGGATGCCTTTCATCTTTTGTGATGAATCGCAGACTTCGCAGAGGCGCGTGTCGCTGTAGATGTCTGTTGGATGATTGCAAAGTACGCACCTTGGTTTTTCAGGTTGATTGTTTTCAGTTGTGAGGATGATTTTGGGTCTCATATATCGTCTGGATCTGGTTCAGGGTGGATTACCATTTCATCTTCATAATTAGGACAGCCTTCTCCATTCGCTCTGGGGTGACCCACATCTCGCGTCCTGATGGGTGCATAGCCCAGAACTGCTTGGTCTTTGTTTTGTTCCAGTCTCCGCGCTTGAGTTTGGGTGCTGGCTTTGTTTTTGTGTTTGTTTTCATAGGGTTACGATGGATGAGAATTCAACGAGTCGGCGGATGATTGCCTCACCGCGGTCTTTTGATAGCATGGAGTTGAGGTCATCGGCGTTGGCGTTGGATGTCCAGATTATAGGTAGTCCGCGCTCTGATCTTTCATCGATCAGGTCGTATAGGAGTTCCTCTGCTGACGCTGGTAGGCGTCCCTTGCCAAGGTCGTCGAGGAGTAACAGCTTACAGGTGTAGGCTTTGCGTAGCCGGACTTCCGCGGTGTGCTTGATCTGGTCGTCGTGATTGAACCTGTCCTGCGCGTGCTGGGTTAACTTGGTGGATTTGAGGAAGCAGATGCTCCGACCCATTTCGTGTTCCCTGTAGAGGATCTCGACGGCGGCGCGTGTCTTTCCCAGTCCTGACTCTCCGATCATGCCAAGTCCCTTTGGGCTGTACTCCCAGCTATCGATTGCACGCGCTAGGTTGGCGTGTAAGCGCGCTTTATCAGTTTCTGCGTACAATCTAGGCACTTCGCTCCAAAACGCATTCCTGCGGCTTTCTAGGACTTCGCGCTGGCGATTGCGCTCCGACTCCTCTACTCGCTTGTCGAGGCAGGTGGGGCAGATGGAGTTACTGAACAGGGTTCGTCCGTTGAAGGTTATGTTTTCGGCATCAAAGATGCTGTTACAATCTATGCAATTCGTTGAAATCGTTTCCATGACTAGAATACTCCTGAATATTTGCTGGGTTTATATGTTTGTGTTGGGTTCTTTACTGAAACGGCAGGGTTGTTAGGCTCAAAGAGTCCCTGCCATCCGTTGCTGATGCTGTTACCGATTGATCTGATCGCCGCCTGATGACCCCATCCTGCCATCTCTTGGAGCTTGGTGGCAATGGATGACGCCTTGAGGGTGGCGAGCTTGCGCTCCTTTCGATAGTTGAGGTACTGCTCCCAATTCCGCTTGAACTCATCCGTATCAAGTTCCGTAGGAAAAACAACAGGAGCTTCAGCGACCTTTTCCTTTTTTATGATAGGCTTATTGGTTCTTGGTTCTTGGTTGGGAACTGATTTCGTTCTGATATCAGATTTCTTCTCTGTAGCGTTCGCCCAGCGCGAGAGGTTTGCGGCTGTTGCGCGTGATGCCTTGGCCTTGTACTTTGCGATCTCCTCATCGGCACGCTTGTTCGTCCAACCATCATCTGATTTCACAAAATATTCAGATAAGATTTCAGATACCATAGCTGACTGATCCCTCATGCCGATTAGGCGTGCTACCTTCTCTGGATCCGCTGGTAGCGGCGACTCGGATAGGTAATACTGGTCGAGCATCCGGCGGTATGCCAGCTCTTCCATCGGGTACAGGTGTGATGTGTGGGCGGAAAAGTCACCCACATGGAATGAGTAGTAGTTCATTTCTTTTTCAGGCGAGCTTCTACTTCGTCAATGATGTTCACGCAATGCTTCATCGCGGCTTGAACTCCGGCTTCATAGGCGATGCGCTGATAATACTCATGGTGATGCTCTCCGGCTGGTACTGGTGTCCTGATGCCTTCGGTCTTATACCAATTGTTGAATGATTCGATGATGTCCATTTTAGTCTACGACTGATGTCTTGATGTTGAATGCGTCTGACAGGTCAGGCTCGTCCGCCATGATCTTGCGAGCGTATGGGGCGCGGAAGTCATTGGATAGCTTGAACTCCTCCTCGCCCTGATCCACCTCGATGAAGTAATTCCATCGAAGGACTTCAAAGAGCATGGCAATGCCCATCTTCCTGTTGTGATTCTGTGCCTTGCGCCGGAAAGCGCGGGCAAGGGAAACTAGGTTGCTATAAACATGAGGGTTGGCCTCATGGAACTTGAGGAAGCGGCTGTAGATGCCAGCCTCGCGTGACTCTGGTACGATTGGAGCGAACTCCAGCTCAATCTGGTTTGATGTCATGTGATGTATTGATGGATTGGGGTTATACCGACATTTGCAGTTGTATTGTCTGCCTCTTGCCTTTGGCAAGATTTTCTTTCGCCCATAACGGACGAAAATTCGTGTAATGATTCAGCTTGATGATTTCATGTTCTGTTTTACCAAGCGATACTGGAACTATGTGGTCAAGATGCCATTCGGATCTATTATCCCATGTCATTCCTTCTTGAAATCTTTGTTCAATGTATGACTTAAACTTTTCAAAAGAGCATCCAAGTATTTCTGCCGTCTTGGATTTCATTGAAAAACCAGACTTCTTAAAAGAAACATACAACAATGCCCTGATCCCTTCTCTTATTTTGTATAAATCATCTTTATGATATTTTTCATACTTATATTTTCTTTTGCGAGTTTTTCCTTTTTCTGAATATCTATATTTTTTGCTTTGAGATTTACATAAGTCAGTCTGCCTGTGTCTTTTGCAAACATCTTTTCTTAATTTAGACCTATTATATAGGTAAACAGATTCTTTATATTTAATATATTGATCTGGAGTTACCCAATGTTGCCCATTTTTGCAACCTTTTTTGTAATCCCAAAAAATTTTCCCATCATCGCGCACATCTCCGCGCTTGTAACGATGCACAACGGCATCTACATTTTGAACAGCTTCAGTCATAGTAAAAGTATGGTTGAGGTAAGAGGCCACTCGGAGCGTCAACTCCCTGTGGCTTCGTTCATTTAATACACTCTATTGGCTCTATAGCAATCTCAATTTTTGGAGTTTCGTCAATAGCGGCAAACCACTTTGATGCGGCAATTTGAACCACAAGCGAGTCATCTTCCCAAAACTCGTTTAGGCAATCCTGTACGCTGAACTTGATTAAGTTGTCCAGATCAGGACGCTTGGTAGCAGGAAGCCTGCCTTGATAAATTTTTTTGCCATTAAGTGAAACAGGACGCTTTAACACAAAGGCAATAGTCAACTTTACAGGATCACAGAATTTTTTATTTGGAATGTGTGGTTGAGCATAAAATCTGATTACAGATTCATAGTCTTTAGCTCGTTTTTCTTTGAAAAAAATTACTCGTCCCCCCATGCACATAGCCCTTTTGCCAGCCCCCTGCATGGAGGCTGGCACTACAGGAACTATGAATGAGACTTTTTCCATCAGTAGTTATTCCAGAGATCGTCTTGGCAGTCGGCACAGCGGTAGCGGTTATTATGCGGATTGGATAAATCCTGTTTCACATAATAGACCATCTCGCCTGCGAGTATGCGGCTTCCCATGATCGGGTCACCGCAGTCGTCGCAGATGTATGTATCGCCGTCCTTGACGTTCTTCTTGGAAACTACTGCGCTCATTTTTAGAACGGGATGTCGTCTTCGCGTTCAGGCGCGGCAGGCTTCTTATAAGACTGCGCGTTCTGCTTGATGAAGCCTTGAGGCTTGTCCTTCGGTGCGCGAGGCTCGCTGATCTGGACGTTGAACTTCTTCACGCCATTCGATGTTTCGCCTTCCCAAAGGCTAATCTCGATCAACTCGCCCTTCCACATTGCCTTGCCCTTGAAGTCAGGGTGCTTTTCTTCCTGCTTGTAGTCGTTGGGGAAAATTGTCCCGCGACCCTCTTTGTGTTCGTATGCCATTTTAGTATGCCCTTTCTGTTTCTTTGTTAGAGCCGGATAACTCCTGCTCGATTTCTTCATCCTCCTTATCTAGGAGAAAGTCTACTGCTAGGTGTAATGCCTTGCACTTGTACCAGTCAGCTTCTTCGCAATCGATGATCTTTGCATCTGCCAATAACTGGAGCTTGGAGTTGAGTTCGATGAGTATCATTTTGAAATGATCATCAAGTTGCTCTGATACATCTGAACCAAGAGCGGTTATGATATTTATTTCTTTCTGTGTCGGTTTGTTTTGCATTGTTTTGTTTATTTTGCACGCACCATGATGGGCGCGCTGGTTTTGGTTGTGAGAACATCCGCGAGGATGGACTCAAGTTCTACTTTCGCTTCCTTTGCCTTCAACCCTGTGGCGACGGCAAATTGTTTCTCCAGCGTTGGGAGTGAAATCTTGGAACAGCACATGATGGCAGATACGGATAGCTTGCCCGCCAGCTTCGCTACAAGTGCCTCCTGATCGTCGATGCTCCGGCTGGTGCGTCCGGCTTGGAGTTTGTATCCGGCGATCTCCTGACCATCCTGAAGGCGTTGCTTGGCCTCGGCACGCAGGGATTCGATGAATGACTCGACTACCGCGGCCTTCTCAAGGAAGTCGGCTATCCGATCGTTGGTAAGTGTTGTAACAATGTCCGCCTTCACCTCTGCCAACTGGGTAGCTACTCCGCCAGCTTCAGGACAGATGGCCTTGGCGCGGCAATAACGGCAGGCGTCCGGCGATGGAGTCCTTGGAGCGTTGGGAACGAGCGCGGCGTTGACGATGGACTGGATCTGCTCGTCGGCTTGGATCAGGTCGTTCTCGTTGTACTCCGCGATGGTGAACTTTGCCGCCATAGGCTGGACGATGGCTACTAGGATCCTCTTGAGCGATGGCAGGTTCTTCTTCACGACTACTGCGTATGCCCTCAACTGGAGGTTCTCCGCCGCCGTGTTTCCTGTACCGACCCTGCCCGTCTTCCAATCGACGACCAGAGCAGTGTCATCTCCGTAGTGGTCGATGCGGTCAATCTGGCCTGACCACTGGTCTCCATACCAGAGCCGCTTTTCGATGGTACTGCTGTCAGGATCTCCAAGGCCAACAGCCTCCCTAATCTCAAGGTACTCTTGATGGCAACGATCAGCGATGTCCATTTCCTCATCGTTAAGCTCCGGCTCTACCTTATCTCCGGCGAGGTATGAGTGGATGCGATTGCCCATGATCGCCGCCGCCCCAGACTCGCTGGGGGGACAGGTGATCTCTAGCTGATACTTGCCAGCGCAGGCGGCGTAGCTAGCCATCGCACTGCCTGACATCTTGTCTTTGCGTTCGTCGGTCATATTATTTCTTGGTAGAGGTGACGATGTCCGCGAACTTCTCGTTGACGCGCTTGGCAACAGCGAGCGGCAGGTCGATCAGGAACTCTGGAACCTCGACGCCCTTGGCTAGCAAGAATGAGCGAACCTGCTCCTCGGAGACCTTGTACGCCTCCATCGTCTTGAACATGATCTCCCACTCGTCCTTGGCGGCTGGGGTGGTAGGCTCTGGTAAAGGCGCAGGCTCTGGCTTCTTGAACGCTGGCTTTGCGATCACCGCTTTGCTAGGTGTGCTGGCGACCTGACCATCGTCATCCTCGTCGCTAGCAATTCCTAAAACAGCGGCGGCGGAGTAACGGCGAGCGTAGCTCAAACAAGATCCAACGCCTTGGGCGGACTGGTCGCGTAGAGGCAAGAGGAGCTTGCTCTCGCGGCTTTCACCGCCAGCGTGGATGATTCGTGTAACGACGCCTGCCATGCCGTCCTCATAGACTGGCTCCTGCGACATTGTCAGCCCATGCTTGGAAAGCACAGGGCGCGTGGCGTCGAGGATGGCGTCAAGGCTGGTGAACTTCGATTTGAAGTGTGGGTTGATCTTGTCTTTTGCAAGATTACGAAGCTCGCCAAGGGCGGCTACTAGGGCGGAGTTTAGGGTTGATGTGGTGTTAGCCATATGTGTGTTTGTTTGGTTTGGTTGGTGATTATCGGTGCTTGAAAGCGTGCTGGACTGGGAGCGCATAGTCAGGGCAACGATCATAGCGATTGCCCTCCATGTAATCGATCAGGTACTGATCGTGCTTTTTGTCGGCGTAAGCGTCAGGGTTCTTGTGACCCATGCAGGCGGCGGATTCATACGCACGCTGTGCGATGTCCAGAGCCTTTGCGCGGATGCTGTGTGGAAGAGCGTCGAAGTCTGCTTTGTTGTATTTGGATGTCATGGGTGTGTGTGTTTGTGACTACAGGGAAGGTTTATATATGCGCTTGGGATTGCGTGTAAAGAATTATTTTAATGCGGCTAAAATGTCTGCGATGGATGATTCTTCAATCTTTGTTTTTTTGATCCATTTAAGAACTTGTTTTTTGGTGTTAAGTTGACCAGTGCGTGTGCAAATAGCCGAATGATGCGCTCTATACCAAGTTGAAGAAGTTAGAGCAAATGGTGTTCCGCAAGGCTTATAGTAAGCAAGTTTGATGGCATGTGTTGTATTCATGTGTGTTGGTGTGTGTTGATTGACTACACGACCAATATTGCACTCATCGCTTGGGTTTCCAAGGAAAATCTTTCAGAAAATGAAAATAGTTTCTACAGCCTCTGTTTATGCGGCTTGGCGGACAGGATGTTTTCTTGGCCTGCCGCCCTTTTTGCCATTTTCAATAGCCGCTTTTGCCTTTTTTTCGGTGGTCGCCTTGCCTCCGATTTTGCCAATTTTGGTAAGATGCTTTACGAGTTTCTTTGTGACTTTCATGAATATTTATAGGTTGTTTTGCCGCCCTTCTTGGCGACGGCTGTACCGCGCATTGGGCCTTTCTTGATCTTATCGATGTTCTCCCTGAACACACGGCGATTTACTGGTCTTTCATAGTCGCCCTTGCCGCCGCCCCATCCGAATTGGTTCTTTGGAATTGCCTCGCTCATCTTGCGCTACGCTTTCCAATGCACGCCCACTTTTTTCTGCTCAAGCGCAGTGGGGAGTTTGGATCATGCGCCGCCGCAGGGTGATCTTTCATTTGTCCTGCACTACGCGCGCAGTATGAGTCGCCCTTCTTCGTGTGAGGAGCAATTGAGTATCCTTTCGCGCCATACCTGATCGTGTTCTTCTTTCCTGTGTCAGGATTTGTAACTACTTTCTTAAATTTCTTTTCGCTCATTTTTTCGTGGATGTTTTTTGTGACTTCTTGATGGCGGCGTTTGTAGGTGCGCCCGCGCTTCCAACCTTACGCATATGTTCGCCGGATCCATTAGCTATGCGCTGTTGCTTCGCATGGATGTTGTACCATAGTCCTTTTTTCATTTGTTATCCTCCATTGGTTTGATCTTCATGCCCTTCGCAAGACCGCCCAGCTTGCTGTGCAAACTCTTTCTGGTCTTGGGATGAATCCGGCTGTTCATCAGTTCGTGATAAGTCTCCGTTTTCAGGATGTGCCGTTGTAGGTGAGGGTTTTTCTTTTCCATATTTTAACCAGATGTACTGAAGCGCGGCTTCTGTGCATTCATTCTCCTGTTTATGTGTTATCATTGTTGCGGCTGGAAAGCGCATGGCGTCGAAGGATGTCCATACGCTGGGGATTCTTTCGCTTCGTGTCTTCTCCGGCAGGTTGTTCGGCATGAGAGCGAGGGAGAACAACCTCTCCGGCTCCGGCAATAGCTTTGGCGGCGCGCTTGAATGAATTGTTGGCTTTCATTTTAACTTTGGTTTGGACTTGTTTGTTTCAGGTGATTTTAACACCTCTCCTGCCGGAGGCATACCCTGTTTTTTACGCAGGGTGTCCTCTACGGGAGGGAACGAATTACTCTGCTGGCGTTTCTGCGGCATCTTCCTGTGCCTTGGCAAGACGCTCTAGGAGTCCTAAAGCAATAGTTCCGCGGACAGCGAGTTGCTGAATTCCGGCGATCAGGTCTACGATAATTTCGTGTTCAGAAATTCCGCTGATGTCGATGGCGGCTACAAGTTCCTGAATGTTCTTGGGTTCAGCCTTGGCTGGCGCATCAGGAGCGACTCCAGTAGCTCCAGTGGCGGCGATCTCCTCTGGGGAGATTGTGGGTGTTGTATCTTCAGACATGGTGGTTTTGGTTGGTTAATATCGATTGTGAATCCAGATGATATACCCGCTGAATATCAGAACGGCAATCATCATGACGGCATCAGGCCAAGTGCTACTGCTCATGGCATCTTGGGTTTTTTTGCTTTCATTACCTTGGGTTTCTTGATCTTTGGAACCTTCGGCATTGAAATGTCATTCGTGAGCGTAGGCGTCTTTTTTGGGCCGACTCGCTTGATCATCGATGACTTGGGTTGCCTGATCGAATCTAAACCGACTCTGATTTCAGGTGAGGCCATCTTGATTGTTGCGCTCGATGATTTGGGTTCCGCGCTGGCATTTAATGCCGCGGGCTTTGCCGGAGATTTCGGCGGGTTCATCTTCATGGGATTTTTAGGGTTATTATGCCACATAGTTTTTTATTTTCGGGTTGTGTAAAAACGCTCCTGAAGCATGGCATCGGCAAACGCATACGCGTTTTCGGCTACCACATCAGGGTCGGATGCAAGTTTTTCGTTGACCAATCCTATTGAGGCACATCCAGCGAAAAAGTCTCTCATGCTCATGCCGGAGTTGCTTCTGACTGGTGGGTTGAGTTCGTCTCCTTGATAAGGATGGACGGGAAAGGCGGGATGATTTGTCGGTTCTTTTGCCATAAATTAAGTTTTTGGATTTTTTCTTTCAGCGGCATTTTTACCGCAGGCCGCAATTTAGGTTGTAAAAGACCTTTCTTGTCAAGACTATCCAACATGACCCAAATGTATGGGATCAGAGGAGAATATACTTGTTCCTGCCTGTATGTTATGTATGAATGCATTTGGTTATACTACTCGTCGATTGATGTATAATTGTTTTTTTCCTCTTCTTTCGCCTGATCCTCGCGGATGTCGAGGATGATGCGCTTCAGTTCTAATGCTGTTTGCGATTCCTTCCCAAAGAAGGTTCGGTAGTAGCAGTAGCGTTCGTAGATGAACGCGAGCAATTGCTCACGCATATCGTCTTTGCCTGCTTTGTATGGGTGTGTATCCATTTGGTTGGGTTTAGACGCTTCGGTATCAGTGTCAAGCATATATTTATGATGTGAAGTGAATTGCGTCGAGTCGGCTAAAGAACAACGGCTCCTTTTTAGGCGCAATTTCTGAACGCTTCTGACCAATGATTGCCTGATGCAGGATCTCGCGTGCGCGTGGAACGCTAATGCGGATCTCGTCGAGGCCGTGACGCTCTGCCAGTTTGATCTGACAGGCTAGTAGTCCTTCAAGTGAGGATAGTTCGTGTGTGTTCATTTGTTTGTGTAGTAGATGTGGAGTGCGATGAATGCTAGCGAGAATGGGATTAGGATATTGATCATGCCTTGGAAAAACCAAAGGATGTCTTGTCCGATCATTTCAGGTGTCATTTGAGGGTTAGTTTGATCAGGTCAGCAATCTCCTTGGTTTTTCCAAGGCTATTGAGGCGCAGGATGGTTTCCATATCGTGAATCAAAAACAGGATGTCTGTTTTTAACTGCTCGTTCTCTTTGCGGACTTCGTCGCAGGTCTGTTCGATGATCGCGACTTGTTGGTGTTCGGTGTATGTCATGGGTGTGGGTTAGTAGGTGACTCCAATCTGGCGAATCTCGCGCAGAGAACTGATGGTATTGCGAAGCTCCTTACGCACCCAGATGCGATGTTTAAGACAGGAGTCATTGCGTTTTTTCCAGTGTTTCCTGATAGAGAAAATTAAGGCAACGGCGCAGGTGATGTAGGTTGTGTAGGTCATATGTGTGTGTGGGTTTGGTGGTGGTTATTTGGCTAGCAGATTGAAGTCTGTCCAATAGTTGAGGAGGTTGATGAATGACTGGAAGTTGATTCTGGAGCCTGCTTGATTGCGGCGGCGATCCGACTCGGTTTCTACCCAGACTTCTTCAACTAATGATCCGTTATGGATCACGATGATTTTGTCGTTGTTGATGCGGTTTGTGTATGTGGTCTCTTTCATGTGTGTGTGTTGTGTGTGTGTTGTGTGTGGCTGACAATTAAGAAAGTAGTGCCTACGCTTGGGTTTTGCAATAAATATTTTTAATTATTTTTTGCCCTAGCTTTGATGACTTTTTTGGCGCAGGTGGAGCAGGTAGGAAGGCCGTTCTGATCTTCCAGAGATGTGTCATGGCACAGGTAGTTTCCAGAGATTTTGCAAGCGTACTTGCCGTCGATTACCGCATGGGTAAGGAAAGAAATATCCTCACCAGCGACGATTCGCTTGTAGTAAAGAGGATGTTCGGTTATGTTTCCGCCTGCTGGGTATATTTGGATTCGATTCATAGGATCATTATGGACTATCGCTTGGGTTTTGCAACAACAAAATAAAAAAAAGTGAAAATAATTTTATGACCCCTCTGCGGCCTGCATTTTAGCCAGCACCTTGGCAGTGGTAGCCGCGAAAGCGTCGATGTCTTCTTCCATGATCATGGGAAATGCGGCGTGCGCGCATTCATGGATAGTAGCCTCCTCCAGCGAGACTACGCGACCCTTGACTGCTCGGTGGATCACAATCCGCTTGGAATGGTAACGACAGATTCCATCGTTGACCCTGCCTTCTGTCATGCCAGTCATCCCAAACCCTATCTGCCAT
>Ga0208871_1000358_pt1 | contig 14607 bp, 18 predicted proteins | sample CryBogCBE19Jun07_FD_184592 | JGI IMG/M metagenome (GOLD analysis project Ga0208871, IMG submission 184592) | Freshwater microbial communities from Crystal Bog, Wisconsin, USA - CBE19Jun07 (SPAdes) | ecosystem: Environmental > Aquatic > Freshwater > Bog lake | place: Crystal Bog, Wisconsin, USA...
AACTTGAACATTACAATAATTAATAGAATCTTCATAGCTAACCTTTGAAATTCCAATAACATTTCTATCAGTTGGAAGATTTATAAGATCTGAATATAATCCATCACAAGCAATTAAAGTAAATCCGTCTTTTGCAAACTCAAGAGACTTACGACAGCAATAAACAGAATGTGCTGGTCCAGAACCAATACCTTCATAATTTTCTACAATATTAAATATGAAATTTCTATCGGGATATGCAGCTCGAAGATAATCCATTACATCATCTTTTCTGTAACCGACTGCAACTACAAATTGTGTATCATCTGGAAACTGTTCAATTATATGTGATATAATTGCTTTGCCTTTAATTGGCAAAAGGGCTTTATTAATAACTGTCGAGTATTTTCCCATTCTCGACCCAGTTCCAGCAGTCAAAAGACATACTGTTCTCATGCTTTATGCTCACTTTCAATTTTACCATTGGGTCTACCACGATCATCTTGGACTCTGATAACATCATCAAGATATGGTGTTGATACTTCTAACATAGTAATATTTGTTATTGCACGAACTCTATGTAAAGTCTTTGGTATTACATGATGAAATTGACCAGAAATAAATGGTTCAGATTCAAGATCATCAACTGTAACATCATCATTATCAACAAGATCATTTGATTTATATATCCAACTTGCAAGACCTTCATACATCACAATGGTTTCTTCTTTGAAATTATGATACTGAAGACTGCACTGATTTCCTGCAGTTATATGAATAACCTTGAATGCATATCTTGGGTGTTCCCCATTCAACCATAGTTCATATCCCCATGGTTTGACGACCTTGTAATGATCACCACGAGTGGTAAATTCTGTATATGGGATATTATCTACTGATGGCACTTGAGCAATATAAAAGGTTGCTTTACCATAAACTATAAATTTTCTATTCTTAACATCTATGGTATCACCAGCTGTGATCTTTAGACCATCAATGGTTGCATAACCTTCAGTACAATAGAAGGTTCTTTCATATGGACCTTCAAATACGTAGTCTGGACCAGACTCAATTTCACCGCGATAATATTGATATTTCGAGTCTGCATAAAGTATTGTGTTTTTCAATAACATAATAAACCTTTAATATAATTGATGTTTATATGAATCTTTTGAATTGTAGGAGAGTTGGTTCACATTCATAACACAATTCTTTTCCGTTATCTGTACTACTAAGAGTAGAAAACTTTTTATATGAATGTTTGAATATTTTTTGTATTTGATCATTGCTTAAAACTTCAAGCTCAAAATGATCTTCTGTTTTATTTATAGTAAGTTTGCTTTGAATTGGACGTACACAACATCTATTTTCAGATGGAATTAGCATCATCTGAAATACAGTTCGCATCAATCTTGGTTTTGTAGCAGTTCTAAATATATTTAGAAAGTCATCTTTATTAAATCTTTTAGATAATCCGTCTATTAAATCATATGGGGTTTTAGCTTTTTCTGCAACTTCCATACCATATTTTCTTCTAGATTCACTGCTTTCTCTACGAAGTTCTTCATTTGGACCATCATCATCTCTAAATCCAGCATCCTCAAATGTAATGCCATGATTTGTACAAGCTAATGGTTCACCCTTTGAAACTTTTCTTAATGTGTGTTCATATTCACCAGATTCTGGATTATGAAAAGCTTCAATTTTATACATTATATCTTTATTAAAGATTAATATATGTCCTTGAATCTTTTTGCTTATTAGAAATTTTCCTGCTTCTTCAGGCTTACCAATTTCTAAAGCCTTTTCAATACTTTGACCATCTTTTAGATCCTTTTCTTCAGAATAAGATCTAGCCAAACTTGTTGACATGATGCACAGGCCATCTGAATTTGTTCCTTCGCGATAGCCTGTTTCTTCATCATACATTAATAGAATACGATTAGTTTTAGATTTTTTATTGATAAATTTAATATGTGGAATATAATTTTGATCGCGGTTTTTAGCGGCAACCCAACCGTAGTCTTTAAAATATTTTGCGATCAACGTACACATATTTTTACCACTAATTTTTAAATTGAAGCAATCACCGCGGTCATAAAAATAACAAAAACTGTAAGCAGTGATGCAGGAGCTATAACGTCTATAATTTTTTGCGTATACATATTCTTTTCCTTATTTATCTATTTTAGAAAGCTCTTTTTCTAACTTATCAATACGGCTATTCAATACGTCAAAATGATTATCAAGATGTTTTACTAGCTTGAGAAGCATAGCATGATCAGCCTTTTCCAATTGAAATATATCAATTACTCTTTTTCTATCAACTTCTTCTTTTCTATTTTGTGCAAGAATGATGATAGGTGAAGCATATGCAGCCTGAAAACTCAGTATAAGATTTAAGAACACGAAAGGATAAGGATCAAAAACCTTGTGACTGTAGATATTCCAACATACATATAAACACAGAATAGCAGACTGTCCAAAAAGGAAAGTCCAAGAGCCAATAAAATTGGCTACAATATCAGCAAGTTCTTGCCAAAATGTTTGTGTTTCTACTTCTAATTCTAGTTCTTGCATTGTATATCCTTTGCTTTTGATTTTTTGCAATGATATAATCACACAAGACTAAAGACTGCTAATTTCTTAGCAGTCTAAGTTATAATATAATATATTTACGATCTATTTATTCTTAGAATTAGAAGAATTAGAAGAATTATTTGGTCTAGGCGCAAATATTCCTGTGAATGCAAAGGTGATAATTGAGGAAGGAAGTGTCATAGTATTCTCCTTATGTGTGTGTAAGTGTGTAATAGTTCTGTAATATTTATTAAAAATAAATACTTATAGTAACCATGGAGAATACAAATGGAAAAATATATTAAAACTGCTAGAAAATTTAACCGTGCTGTAGCAGTAAAAGCCACATTGGCTATTGGCACAATGTGGTGTGTGTATGCTTTTGCTTTATTAGTTTTAATTCCAGTGATTGTGCCATCTACTCAGATGGTTATCATGTATATTAGTTCTTCATTTTTACAATTAGTATTTCTTCCTCTAATCATGGTTGGTCAAGCAGTACTCAGTGAAAAGTCTGAGAAGCGTGCTCAAGAAGATCATGAAACTCTTTTAAAAGAATTTAGAGAGCTTAAGCAAATTCATTCTGACCTTCATGCAATATTGGGTCAAGAAGAAATTATTGTAGAACCAGCTCCTGTAAAGAAGCGTGGAAGAAAGCCTAAAGTATAAGTTGGTAGTCCCTACGAGTGTCGATCTCGTTCCTCTGCCTTGAAAGGGCAGTGATCTAGCCAGAGTAATCTAAGGGACCGTGACTATTAATTTTATTAGTTACTTTATAGATTGTAAAATACATTATTGTCTCGCGGAATGTATAAACTAGTCTTACTTTATAGCTTATTTATACATTCCGCGAGAGATGTAGTCCCCACTGGATTCGAACCAGTACTACTCGCTAATCTGGCGATGCGGCCTTATAAGGACCGTGTGCTAACCGTTACACTAGAGGACCAAAACTTGGTAGGCGAAGTCAAATTTGAACTCTCAGCAAATCGGTAATCTGCCGACCAAAGGGATTATAAGACCCTTGCCACCACCAGATGCCCGCGCTCGTATTTGGTAGGCTGGTATGCGAGACCGGACTCGAACCGATAACTATTCTGTTATGAGCAGAAGGTTCTGCCAATTGAACTACTCGCATTTAATCTTTAATATATGCTCTTTGCCAACCTGAAAGTATCCATTTCATATTGGTGTATTGAGCTTCTAATTTATTCAATGCTGCTTTAACAGTTTGAACTCCATTTAAGCTCCATTCATAATCATCAAAAATAATAAGTCCACCTGGTTTTAGCATATTAAATGCATGAATACCATCACTAAGTACATGTTCAGTTTCATGTGAACCATCAATATAGATAATATCAAATTTCATTTCATTATTGCTTAAATTAGGCATCACAATTTGTGAATCACCTTTTATATTTATAATTTTATTTGGATTATTACATATTGCAATATTACTAAGAAAAGTAGTATATAAATTTTCTAAATTTTCTACTTTTGTATATTCGTCTGTTCCTTCTCTATGTTCAATACTTCCTTGAAATGTATCAATACACCATAGCCGACTATCATTATGGTTTAAAAGATTATCAGCAATCCATGTGGCACTTCTACCTTCATATGATCCAACTTCAAGAATTTGCAGTTTAGAAGTTCTATCTATTTCTAATCGGTTTAAACACATATTCCAAAATTCAATATGTGGCGCAAACCAATCAACTGTAAATGTATAATTAGTCATATTTAATTTCTCTATGTTGGCTGAGGGACAGGGACTCGAACCCCAATAACTGGTACCAAAAACCAGAGTCTTACCATTAGACGATCCCTCATCACAATTATATATGGTAGTTCCTAGTGGTTACGATCCACTGTCGCTCGATTATCAATCGAGTGCTCTACCATTGAGCTAAGGAACCATAATATATATGGAGTTGCGGGTGAGATTTGAACTCACGGTTTGAGGGATTTGCAGTCCCTTGCATTGGGCCACTCTGCCACCGCAACAATATTGGTGATCTCGCTGGTAATCTCGGTCGGACTCGAACCGACAATGCTTTCGCGGCAGATTAAAAGTCTGCTGGGTTTACCAATTCTCCTACGAGATTATAATTAATTCTTTCAAAAGATTATCTATAAACTGCTTTTTATCTATTAACTTTTGAAAATTTGACCATTTAACTCTTATAACTTTCCAACTTAAGCTTTCAAGATATTCCGTTCTTCTTATATCACTCTCAATAATTCTTTGATCTGTATAATGCTGATCACCATCAATTTCTAAATCTATTTTTAATTCAAGAAAAGCAAAATCTAATTGATATAAACCTATTTGATATTGTTCTTCATAAATTAAATTATTTGAATCTAAAATTATTTTCCAATATTGTTCTGGATATGATCTTCCTTTAGAATAATGATTTAATTTATAAGGAACCATATGAGGATTTTCATTTAGAAATTTTAACCTACTATTTCTTATTTTATTTTTAGTTTCTTCAGAATGCTTTCTTCCTAATTGATGATTTGATCTTTTTTTAATTTGTTCTTCTGTTAATTCTGGTTTAGGTAATCCTAATAATTTAGCTTTAGTATATTGATTAGTTCCGCGGCCTTTTCTATCGGCCATGGCTTTTAACCACTTTTCAGATTTTGGTTTTTTCATACTAATATCCTTATTATATTAGTATTTATATTTCTAAAGCATATAACTCAAGTCAAGTGCTCTACCAACTGAGCTACGAGATCAAAAATGGTACCCAAGGACGGGATTGAACCGCCGACATTCTCGGTGTAAACGAGACGCTCTCCCACTGAGCTACTTGGGCATAAAATGGTCGGAGATGCAGGATTCGAACCTGCGACCCTCTGCTCCCAAAGCAGATGCGCTACCAGACTGCGCTAATCTCCGTTATAACTTGGTGGACCGTAAGAGAATCGAACTCTTCCATGTGCCTTGCAAAGGCACCGTGCTACCACTATCACCAACAGCCCTTAATCTCATATACCAATATATACCCTTTTCTAATTAATGTCGAACCAAATAATCTGCACAATGTGTAGCAGCAAAACTATGAGGTTTGATTCTTGCATCTAAACCAAGAGATCCTCTTACATAACCAAGAGCTTCTTTGATTGCAATGTTTGACTTATAACTAGGATTAGGGTTAATATCCAAATGAATTTCTAAACGTCTATCACCGACAATATCAATAATCTCAGTAGCAGCTTCAATAGCATATCCAACTTCTGTAAGAAGTCTTTGCTTTAGATTACCATAGTCGGGTAGATCCATTGTCTTGTGAAATAATTTGCATCCGTGCTTAGAATCCATATGAAGAATGATAACAACGGAATATTTTGCAAACCATAGTTCACCTTTCTTATAACGAATAGAATCTGCTCCAACATATATGGATGATTCTTGACTAGAGTTTAAAATTGCTTCACGTGCTTCATCATACATAAAATCTACCTTACTATAAACTTGGTACTCTTGAGAGGACTCGAACCTCCACGCTTTTGGCGTCAGAACCTAAATCTGATGTGTCTACCAATTCCACCACAAGAGCATGGCACGCGCAGAAAGAATCGAACTCTCATCTCTGGTTTTGGAGACCAGGGCCTTACCATTAGACGATACACGCTTGATATATATGGTGCCGGCACCAAGAATCGAACTCGGGACCCTCGCGTTACAAAGGCGATGCTCTACCAACTGAGCTATACCGGCATTTAGTATTTATTGGTAATTTGGTAGCCGTGGTGAGATTCGAACTCACACTTTACGAATTTTAAGTTCGGTGCCTCTGCCTGTTGGGCTACACGGCCTTAATTAATGGCTGGACAAGTAGGACTCGAACCTACAACCGTTCGGTTAACAGCCGAAAGCTCTACCATTGAGCTATTGTCCAACAACCTTTATGACCAACGGATTGACATAATATCAATCTGTTTGCTAGGATTCCTTCGCTTCAGATACTCAAGTACAGCAAAGTCAGACTTCGCAGAATTGAGATGCTGTAGTGATGATCCTTGAAGTTGCATACGACCGCCAGCGCCAGCCATACCCAAGTTCCGGATCATGTAGTCAACTGTGAAAGTTTCCTTGTTCATATATATAGTATAACAAACGGTAGAATTAATGTAAAGGAAAAAAATTGGCCACTCAAGCATTTTTATCGCCATTAAATTTCAAGTTCAAACTTACCAAGATACCAAACTTTGAGAACTACGTTCAGTCGGTCAATCTTCCTGCAATTCAAGCTGGGGTTACACCTGGAATGTCAAATCCATTTCAGACAATTGCTATCCCTGGTGAGCATATGAGATTTGAACCTTTAAAAGCCACATTCAAAGTCAATGAATCGATGTCTGATTATCTAGACATTTTTAACTGGATTCAAGGAATTGGTAAGCCACATGATTTTGAACAAAGATCGAAGCTGCAAAATGCACCTATTGGTCAAGGTTTACAAATTGAAGCTAGTCTTCTTATATTAAACAATCATCTGCATCCATTTATAAAATTTGATTTCTGGGATCTATATCCTACTGAATTATCTGAATTAGAATTCAATACAACTGCTAGTGATTTAGAATATATTACTGCATCGGTTACATTTGAATACACGCTTTTTACCACTTCTTTATTGACAGATTAAGGATTATATTGTATAATTGAAGGTCAATTTAAAGAATAGGTAGATTATGACTCTTGATGAAATTTTTGAAAACTGGGATAAAGATTCTAAGATTGATAGAATGAACCTCGCTGAAGAGGTTTTAAATATCCCAAAATTACATAATAAATATTATAGAATTTATGTTAATGAAAGATTAATTCTTGCAAAGCAGGAATCAGATCTAAAACGTATTGAATGTTTAAGACACGATTTCTATTCTGGTGTCATCGATGATGAGTCTCTTAAAGAGATGGGTTGGATGGAAGAGTTTTCTGATATTGGAAGAAGAAACATTCTTAAGTCAGAAATTCCAAGATATCTTAATGCAGATAAAGTTGTAGTTGATAAGAATCTTAAGATTTCTCTTCAGAGAGAAAAAGTACAACTTTTAGATTCAATAATTAAATCATTAACAAATAGAGGTTATCAAATTAAGTCAGCCATTGACTTTATAAAATTCCAAGCCGGTGCATAATGAGTGATAAGATCGTAATTCAAAAATATGATGATGTCTTTATTAAGATAAAGACAGATCCTGGCATCATGTATGAGTTATCAGATCAATTTACATTTATGGTACCTGGAGCTAAGTTCAGTCCAGCATATAGAAATAAAGTATGGGATGGGAAGATTCGTCTTCTTAATATCATGACTGGTTTGCTATATGCTGGACTGCGATACTATGTTGAGGCCTTTGCTGCTTCAAGAAATTATGAAGTCGAATATGAATCTGACTTCTCACAACAAGCATTCTCTATAAAAGAAGCTGATGATTTTGCAAAATCTTTAAACACACCATTTCCAGCAAGAGATTATCAAATACAAGCTTTTGCTCATGCAATTAGAAATAAAAGATCTTTACTTTTATCTCCAACCGCTTCTGGAAAATCCTTTATCATTTACTTACTGACGAGGTATTATAATGCTCGCACTCTTATTATTGTTCCAACTATTTCTTTGGTCAGTCAGCTGGCTTCTGATTTTACCGACTATGGCTTTAGCAATTCTGATAGAATACATAAGATCACTGGAGGAGTGGATAAACATACAGATAAATCTATCGTCATCACAACCTGGCAATCAGTTTACAAACTTCCTAAAGAATACTTCAAACAATTTGAAGTGGTAATTGGCGATGAATGCCATTTATTCAAGGCAAAGAGTCTGAAGTCTATCATGGAAAAATTGACGGTATGTCCATATAGATTTGGATTTACTGGTACTCTTGATGGAACTCAAACTCATAAGCTAGTGCTTGAAGGAATGTTTGGTCCTGTTAAGAAAGTTACAACTACTGCTGAGCTCATTGAGAAAAAGCATCTTGCAGAATTTAAGATTAAAGCTATAATATTACAATATCCTGATGAAATAAGAAAAGATATCATTAAAAAATCTTATCAAGAAGAATTAGATTTTATTGTACAAAATCCATATAGAAATAAATTCATAAAAAATCTTGCCATATCACTAAAAGGCAATACTCTTATTATGTTCCAATTTGTGAATAAGCATGGTAAAGTCTTATATGATATGATTGAAAAAGCTGCTGAAGGTAGATCAGTATATTATGTTGCTGGATCTACTGAACTTGAAGAACGAGAAGCAGTTCGTAAGATTGTTGAAACTGAAACTAATGCTATCATCATTGCATCAAGCGTATTTTCTACAGGCGTAAATATTAAAAACCTACACAATATTATATTCTCTTCTCCTAGTAAGTCAAGGATTAAAAATCTTCAATCTATTGGTCGAGCTCTGAGAAAAAGTGATACTAAAGATTCTGCTGTTCTATTTGATATTGCAGATGATCTATCTTGGAAATCAAAAACCAATTACACCTTAGAGCACTTCAAAGAACGCATCAAGATCTATGCTGAAGAGGGCTTTCCCTATAAAATCTATAATGTGAGTATAAAAAATGACTGATGATATTATTATTCTGTCAACTATCAATAACAAATCTTATATTGGTAAAGTGCTTGATTATACTTCTAAAACTATTACTCTAGATAGACCTTTTAGAGTAGCTATAGATAATGATGGTGCATTAATGCTATTTCCCTTTGATTCTTTATCTAAAGATGATAACGTAAAGTTTTTGATTGAGCATATTCTTTATGCAACCAATCCTAGGGATAATGTTATTAAATTTTATCTAAAGCATAAAGATAAGTATTATGATTATAATGGCGATCCTCCTTCGGAGGACTCCGTGACTGAGGAACTTGCTACTGAGCTACTCAATCTATTAAGCTCTAATACTATGAAACATTAATGTTATTATACACCACTATCACAGCACTGTCAATAAAAAAATGCAGTGTACATTAATTATTTTTTATGATATACTATATTCATAGTCACAGTTACACTTTAATATAGGAAAAATAAATGGCAGAAAAAAAGAAGCCAATACATTATGTTAACAATAAAGAATTTTACGCTGCACTAGTTGAATATCGTAAAAAGTGCTTGGCTGCCGAAGCTGAAGGTGCTGAACTTCCTCGTGTAACTAATTATCTTGGATTGTGCATTTATAATATTTCTAATCGTTTGGCAAACCGCCCTAATTTTATCAATTATACTTATCGTGATGAAATGATTAGCGATGGTATTGAAAATGCATTAGCAAATATTCGTAGCTTCAATCCAGATAAGTATGATAATCCTTTTGCATATTTCACACAGATTATCTATAACTCATTTATTCAACGTATCAATAAAGAAAAGAAGCATCAGTATATTAAATTCAAATCATTAGAAAATGCAATTATTTCTAATGACCAATATGTGTTTCAAGATTCTGATGATAGAAATGTTGGAAGCAGTGGTTATAATGAAGCAGCTATTCACGTGATCAGTAGCTTTGAAACTTCGCTTCAAAAGAAGAAGGATGAGGCTAAGAAAAAGAAAGAGGAAACACTTCCTAAATAATTAAAAAGGATGTGACAATGAAAACCTTTACAGATTTTTTAACTGAAGACGATGATTATTCTGCTATTCATCCAGTGCATAAACTTCTTACTAAAGCACAACGTAAAACTTTAGAAAAGCATAAAGATTATAAAACATACATTGCTCCTCCGCCTTATTCTGAACATAAAGTTCTAGCACGTAAAGATGATAGATGGAAAAAGTATGATGAAGATTCTCATCTAAAGCATTATGTAATTGCTAGTACACACAACGGTGCAAAATACAGAATGTCAGTTGCATTATCTCGTCAAGGAAAATACTATAATCATGAAATTCATAGACGAGATGATAATGAGCCTAATACCTGGCATCATGTAAAAAGCGGTCATTCAGACAAAGATTAAACATGAAAGTATATTATGAATAAAATTGCGATTATTACAGATACACACTGGGGCGCAAGAAACGACAGTGTTGCATTTTTAGATTATTATGATAAGTTTTATACAAATATTTTCTTTCCATATTTGAAAGAACATGGTATCAAAGAAATTCTTCATCTTGGAGATATCTTTGACCGCAGAAAGTTTATTAACTTTAATACTTTAGATCGAGCACGAGAAATTTTCTTTGATAAGCTTGTGAGCGAAGATGTGGTTATGCATCTTGTTATTGGTAATCACGATACTTATTTTAAGAACACCAATGAAATCAATTCTCCAGATCTTCTATTAGGTGAATATAAATCTCATATTAAGATTTACAGTAAGCCTGAAATTGTAAGCTTTGGCAATACAGATATTCTACTTATGCCATGGATGTGTACTGACAACATGGAAGAAAGCTTAAACATCATCAACAACCCAAAATCTGCACAAGTTTGTATGGGTCATCTTGAACTTGCCGGATTTGAAATGAACAAAGGCATAGTAATTGAACATGGGATGGATAGTAATATTTTTGGAAGGTTTGATCTCGTATGCTCTGGGCACTTCCATCACCGATCTAAGAAGGGAAATATTCGATATTTGGGATGCCCATATGAAATCACTTGGTCAGACTATGGTGATCAGAAAGGGTTTCACAGTTTTAACACGGACACGAGAGAATTAGATTTTGTGCATAACCCATATACTATGTTCAATAAGATTCATTATGATGATAGTATGTGGAAAGATTATGGCGCAATTGATACACTAGATTTTTCAGACCTATCTGGAACATATGTAAAGGTTATTGTTAATACTAAAAACAATCCTTATTGGTTTGATTTGTTTATTGATAGACTTGAAAAGGTCGATCCTCTTGCAATTCAAGTTGTTGATGATAATCTTTATCTCAATCTTGAAGATGACGGAGATATTGTAAACGAAGCCGAAGACACTTTAAGTATTCTTAAAAAGTTTGTTGAATCTGCTGAAGTAGATATTGACAAAAAGGAAATTGATAAGATACTTGGTGAACTTTATGTAGAAGCATTGTCAATCTAAGGTTATTCATGAGCATTATTTTTAAAGCTGTGCGTTGGAAGAATCTTCTTTCGACAGGAAATATTTTTACGGAAGTCAATCTTTGTGAACATCCATCGACTCTTATTGTCGGTGAGAATGGTGCAGGTAAGTCGACTTTTATTGAAGCTGTATCATATGCACTTTATGGTAAGCCATTCAGAAAGATTAATAAGCCACAACTTATTAATACTATCAATAAAAAGAACATGTTGGTTGAACTTGAGTTTACAACTGGCAATAAAGACTTCTTGATCCGTCGTGGTATGAAGCCAAATATTTTTGAAATTATTCAAGATGGAACCATGATTAATCAAGATGCTGCCATCAAAGATTATCAAGAATATCTTGAAAAGAATATTATTAAGCTTAATCACAAATCATTCTCGCAGATTGTGACTCTTGGTTCACGATCATTCATTCCTTTTATGCAACTTCCTGCACAACATCGGCGTGAAGTTATTGAGGATTTGCTTGATCTTCAGATATTTTCTGTAATGAATATTATTCTCAAGAATAAAGTCTCAGATAATAAGAATGATATTCGTGAACTGAAGTATAACTCTGATCTTATTCAAGAAAAGATTATTCTACAAAAAGATTATATCAAGAGCATTCAATCTAATAATGAAAGACAGATTGAACTCAACAGATCTAAACTAAATGATCTTGATGCTCAGATTACTGATAGTACTATATTAATTGAAACCTATACACAACAAGTAGAAGATCTATCAGATCAAATTAAAGATCATGATAGTATTATTTCTAAAATGCAAAATTTAACCTTGACAAAATCTCAATTTGATGATAAGGTGTCAAAGTTAGTAAAAGAAATTAAGTTTTATGATACAAATGATAATTGCCCAACTTGTAAACAAGGTATTGAGCATACATTTAAGTGTGAAACTATAGAATCAAAAACTTCTCAGGTTGAAGAATTCAAAACTGCTATGAATCAGATTGATGAAAAATATGAGATTATGCTAACCAGACTTAATGAAATTTCTGAAGTGCAAAATCAAATTACATCTATCAATAGACAAATAACAGAACAGAATCTTCTAATTAAGACTAATTATGATTTTAAGAAAAAGATTGAAGCTGATATTGTTCGCCTATCTGAAGAACATAAGGCAAATACTGAAGATCATGAAAAGCTTACAGCATTGAAGAATCAACTTAAGATGTATGCAACTCAACATGAACAGTTGATTGCTCGTAAGCAAGTCCTTGATGTTATATCAGTCCTTCTTAAGGATGGTGGTATCAAATCAAAGATTATTAAGCAGTATATTCCAATTATGAATAAACTTGTTAATAAGTATTTAGCGGCAATGGAATTGACTGTTACATTTGAACTTGATGAAAACTTTAATGAAGTTGTTCGGTCAAGACATCGTGATGATTTTAGTTATGATTCTTTCTCTGAAGGTGAAAAGGCAAGAATTGATTTGGCTATTCTATTTGCATGGAGAGCAATTGCTAAACTTAGAAATGGTAACTCTTCTAATCTGCTGATCCTTGATGAAACCTTTGATGGCTCTCTTGACTCAACTGGAACAGAAGAACTGCTAAAGATTATTACTTCAATTTCAAGCGACTCAAACGTTTTTGTGATTAGTCATAAACCAGATCAAATGGTCGATAAGTTTACGAATGTACTTAGATTTGAAAAGATCAAGAATTTCTCAAGAATTAAAGACGCAGCATAAGTCAAAAACTAAATATGTACATAATTTATGTAGTAGAGAATAAAAATGAATATTGACAATTTAAACCTAATACCGTATAATGATCCTATACTGCATCAGCCATGTCAGAAATGGGATTTTACAAATCCTGAATTTGATATTGCAGTGTTTGCAGAAAACCTAGTTAAAAAGATGCGTGAAGCACGTGGAATTGGGCTTTCTGCTAATCAAGTTGGTATACCGTATAAGATCTTTTCTATGGAAACTGATCCAGCAATTGTTGTTATCAATCCAAAGATTATTGCAATATCAGATGAAACAATTGTGCTTGATGAAGGATGTTTATCATATCCTGGACTTTCAGTTAAGGTTAAACGCCCTCGTTCAGTAACTGCAAGATTTAATTTTCCAAATGGCATGGCTCAGACCCATACATTTACTGATATTACTGCAAGATGCTTTTTGCACGAATATGACCATATTGAAAATGGCGAAGTGTTTATAAATCGTGCCAATTTCTTTCATAAAGAAAAGGCTGAAAAGAATTGGACAAAAATTTTGAAGAATGGAAGAAATAATGAGCGTAAACTGGGTTAATGATATTGAAGATATGCACGATAAGTATAATGTTTGTACTGTCGTCCATAATATGGATAATGAAACACTTAAGAAGTATCTTGAATTTAGAATCAAGTTTTTACAAGAAGAACTTGATGAACTTAAGCAAGCTACCTCAGCTGAAGATGCAGTTGATGCTTTGATTGATCTGTGTGTAGTTGCAATTGGTACACTTGATGCTTTCAAGGTTGATTCATATAAGGCATGGGATGAAGTCCTTGAAGCTAATATGAATAAGGAAGTTGGTGTAAAGGCCTCCCGCCCAAATCCTCTTGGACTGCCTGATCTAATTAAGCCTGAAGGTTGGACTCCTCCTTCACATGCAGATAATCATGGATTGTTTGAAAATATTTTTGAAAATTGATTTACATTAATTCATACACATATTATACTATTATTAGTGAAACTTCAAAAGGATATTATTATGAATAATATTAATGAAAAAGAATCTGTAAAGGTTCTTCGTGAGTGTATTGAACTTCAGCTTAAGAAGTCTCAAGATTATCAAAATCCCAATTCAAATGTAGTTCAAGCAATGCATTATCGTCGTGGTGTTGATACCATTCATGATATTATGCATGGCAAGATGCTTCGTGCTCAATCGCTGATTGAAGCTAATGGTAC
>Ga0208871_1000361_pt1 | contig 14591 bp, 25 predicted proteins | sample CryBogCBE19Jun07_FD_184592 | JGI IMG/M metagenome (GOLD analysis project Ga0208871, IMG submission 184592) | Freshwater microbial communities from Crystal Bog, Wisconsin, USA - CBE19Jun07 (SPAdes) | ecosystem: Environmental > Aquatic > Freshwater > Bog lake | place: Crystal Bog, Wisconsin, USA...
ATTGCAGTGTATCCAAATTGGATACTGTAACCCAAAAGAAAAGAGTAAGAATGTCAGAGGAAGAATTCAACCTCAACGGACTTGACCTCGACCTAGGTGATGAGGCGCACGCTCGCATTGAGCACGCTGAATTCCTTGAGAAGGTTAAGGACTGGGGTAAGATGCTGGCAATGATTGTTGCACCGTTTGCCAACATGGCTAACTCAGTCATTGCTTTGCACGGCGACCTTGAGTCAGACAACCCTGAGGCAGTAGCTAAGGCTATCAAGTTCAAGGAAGACTTGTACGAGCGAGTTGCTACCGGTATGGTTTCTGGTGTTTCGTTGACCGTTGAGCACATCAACGACTTCTATCGCATGATTCAGCAAGAAGCTATCAAGGTAATCGGTGCTCCGTTTGCCCTGCACGATTCTCACACTGATGAGTGCGATGGTACCACGGAAACGTGTGGACACCAGGACCACTTCACTGAGGGCAACGCCTAACATCTTTACTCAACATGCTTGGTAAGAGTTGACTTACTTCAGTGGGTAGTCTTTCGTCGGACTATTCACTACGAGGCGAAGCCATCGGCCTTTAACTGATGGCACAACACAAAAAGAAAGAGGAAACAACCATGGAAGAACAGCTACAAAAGCTGCGTGACCAGGTCGCTACGATGAAAGAGCTTGCTGCTCTTGCACCTGACCTGGAGACTTCCAAGGAGATCAGCCTTAAGCTCACTGACTTGCTTAGCAACGTCGTTGAGTTGGTGGGTCGACTCCTTGCAGTCAACTCGGTTGAGTAGCAAGTAAGTAAAGCCTTCTTGCCTACTCAGTGAGTATGCGAGAGTGCTTTTCTTTCTTGTTGTTGCATCTCCATAGCCCTACTAAATAGGTTAGAGGGCTTTACAATCTAGGTATAATGCAACATGCCTAGGCGTGGTGGCACTACGTGAGTGTGCCTAACCTACATGAACTGTCATGGTTCATGTAGGTGCTGTTGTATTGGTTGGAGGGAAGACGAGGGACACAGTCTGTAATACGAAGACTAGGACAAGGAACAAAACCACCCTTACACACTCAGCATGAGGGGAAGCTCATGTAGGATCGGAGGAACTCCTTAAACCTGTCCCCTTATAGTCACGGCCACCGACTGAAAACGTGGTAGCTGCGCTAGCTTAGCTGGCGATCCCGTACATGCTTTGTTGTGTGTACGGGAGCTGTTGTTACTTATGATGTACCGGAATATGATCCTATGAGATTATAAGTTAACACACTCAATGCAAGGGGAAGCTTGCATAGGTATGCCTGAGACCTAATCAATGAAGGGGAAGTTACTGCCTCAATGTATCCGGTGTAATCCGTAAGCTTACTAATACTTCCTGGTTGTTATGATACAAAGGAACCAGGGTGGTCCTGGGTAAGACCACTGGAAAACTGCCCCCTCTCTTGTGTTTGCATGAACAGCAAAGTGCTATGTGATGCAAACACGGACTCAGTATGAGGGGAAGCTCATATAGGTACCCGAAGCCTTAATAGAGGAGCAGATTGGGAAGCTTACTCAGTCACTGTCAGCACAGTTTAAAGTTGCAAGGTATGGGTTCCACCTTGTTACAAACGGACCCACCTAACCCAAACAAGAAAGGCATTACCATGGAAATACAAGGCATGACTAACGACGACAATAGTGAACTCCGCATTATTGTTAAGCTAGATAGTCCGGTTGAGTTTGCTGCGTTTAACCACTTCTTCCAAGAAATGATTGAGCGCATGGCAAAAGAATGCGGAGCTACTGCTTTCGATGCTGTCGAAGGCAAGTTCATTGGTGACAACGAAGGTACAAAGGAGGAGATCCTTGAGACTCTCTCTGGCCACGCTGAGAAGCTCGTGTCCCAATCAAACCGAGAGGTTGACAAGTCCTTGCGACTTGACTTCCTGTAGTACGCAGTACTCAATAAGAAAGGAACAACCCAAATGGCAAGACAAGTAACTTGGAGTAAGCGTCGTAACGAGTACGCTTGGACTACCAAGGTTGGTAAGGTATTCAACCTAGGTGACAAGAAGATACAGCTTGTAGTCCATGCTGGTCGTTACCACAGTTCAGTGCTCAATAAGAACGCTGTTCTTGAAGTTAACATCTCTGACGGCACTCCACGTGGCTTTAAAAACTTGGTAACAAAAGAGTTCAAGAGCGCATGGCAAGCTAAAGATTTTGTTGACTGTGTGCTTACAATCCTCTGGCAACTAGCAATGACAGAGGAACAGTCATTAAACTGGTTGATTGATACGGTAAGTAAGGTGCCGTTCATTCTTCCAGACCCACCGAGCAATAGCCCATACGCGACCATTGAAGGCCGCGCCTGGTAAGAAAGGAAGTAAGGCAGTATGGATTTAACAACCCAAATTATAATGTACGAGCAGGATGAGCTTGATGAGGAACAAACCATTAAGCTATTCCAACAGCTTATCGACACTGGCATGGCCTGGAGTCTGCAAGGACACTACGGTCGTACAGCTCATTCTTTAATCGAGAGTGGGTTGTGCCATGTCTGATATCCCACGTCAGGAAGTTATTGAGATGCTAACGCATATCGAGATGCTTCTGCTCGCACAACAAGATCAGGATGCCTGGTCGTATACTCACATTCTTTGTAAGGCAATCAAAGACGGTGAGTATTAAGTAGTAAGGTAGCTTCAGCCTGGTGGTGAAGTATGCTAGTTCGATTCTAGCTTGAAGCGCTCCCAAGTAGGGAACAACACAAAAGTAAGAAAGGAAACACAGTATGTCTAAAGACATTTTGTGGGTTGCTAGTAAGGATGGGAAAGGTTGGAACTCCAGCCGCACCCGTGACTTAGTGGACGTTGCATTCACTGTGTACAAGGAGACACCGGGTTCGCTCTGTCAGGTTGACATTCGTCAGCCTCTCAACAGCGCAGACCCTAAGTCTCGTGCTGTACAGGTAATCGGACGCGTTTTCTTTGCTGACCACATTGTGGCCAAGAAGAAGATTGCCGAGCTGGTTGAGATGAGCAACGCGTCTGGTCTTGGACAGGAGGATGCACGTAAGTTACTCGTAACTATGTTGCTGAGCACCACCACACCTGACAGTCGTTCACTCATGTACTTTGATGGCATTTACACTACGCAAGCTGAATGGATGGCTAACTCTGCATCCAGCGCAGCTCCTGTAGTTGTGTCCGTCGTGCCTGCACCTGTTGATGAGTCTGTGTCCAAGATGGACTCATGGCTCAAGTTGGCAAGTGACCTGGCTGAGTCCATGAGCATGCTCGACACCACTGAGGAGTTCGACGTTGCATCACACGTTGAGTCTCTGCCTTTGGAGATTGACCTCACTGATGATGGCAAGTACGTAGCACCTACAGATGAGGACATCATCACTGTTCCTGAGCACATCAGCGCAATGCTGCAGAAGATGAAGGAAGAGTCTGTTGAACGGCAGGAAGCACTGCAGTCTATGGTCGAGATGGTGGAAGAGATTCAGGCTGAGATTGAGCCAGTCTTTGACCCATCAACCTGGTCACTTGGTGACCCAGTCCCAGCAGGCTACTTGGTCTTCGGTGGCAAACTGAAGAAGATGGAATGGCCTAAGTAGTATCGCAGTAGGGTATGAGCTCCACCCCACCCAACGGGCTCACCCCAACTAAACATCCGAAAGGAGGTGAAACAATGAAGGAAGTAACAACTTACGAAGCTGCTTTGGCTGAGCTCAAGGCTGCTTACGCTGCGTACGACGATGCTATGGCTGAGCTCTACGCTGCTGAGTCTAAGGCTGAGATCGACGCTGCTAAGGCTAAGCTCAAGACTGCTGTGGCTAAGCTCGACGCTGTTTGGGATAAGCTCAAGGCTGCTTGGGATGAGCTCAACGATGCTGAGGCTAAGCAGTAACAGCTCGGTTCACAAGGGGTATGAGCTCCACCCTTAACGGGCCTATTCAAACCCAAACAAGTAAGGAAAAAAAAATGAAATATGCTATCAAAGCTGATGCCGCTGGCACTATGGTTGAGATTGTGGAGTTCGATGAATCCAACTCTTACGAGACAATCAAAGAAGCTACTGGCGGTGGATGGATTGACTGTGTGCGCATCCCTATGCTAGGTGTAGACGTATGGATTGACGACGAGGGTAAGTTGACTGACTCCCCAGATCTCAATGCATTCGGCACTGCACTCTGGTTTATCCAGTATGGTATGACTGACTTCATTGCAGGTGATATCATTGTTACTGGTGGTGTGGATGCCGAAGGCAACACTCTTGGTCTGACTAAGGAGAAGGCCACACAGGTAATTAATGAAGTGCTCAACATGACTGAGAAAGTTCTTAGCGACTCTCAACTAGTAGCAGATCAGTTGGTTGAACACATGGATGATCCGGCATTTACGATCATCGACTTAGACGAATAGTCTAGTCAACTCCGGTTTGGCAATGAAGTTGATGGGTTCGATTCCCATCCGGAGTGCTCCCAAGTAGGGAACAACATAAAATAAGGAAAATAAAATGAGTAACATCAAGAAGCTAATCGGTGTAGTTGCTGCGGTATCTTTGGCTCTGCCAATCATTCCAGCTAGTGCATCGACTGCGAGTCAGTACAATGCATGGAAGCACAGTGCACTCGGAACTGTAGAGAAGACAGCTAATGACCTCTCTCAGTTCGCGATTGACCTGAGCAACAACAGCATCGCTGGTGTCGAGAGTGACCTGAACGTACTCGGCGGTGACGCCAGTGCATTCAACAAGCACGCCAACTCACCAGACCCGACTCTCAACCTTGACTTTGAACAGTTTGCAATCAATCTTGCAGGCATGGCTGCATCAGGTCGTGCTCTGCTCTCTGGTAGCGGTAGTTCTACTACCTTTGCTAGTTACGTTCACAAGGTCGAAGCCAACGAGAACACAATCAGTAACCGTCTAAAGTACGACAACAACCGCTGGTAATACAGCAGCCCTAGTCTGGTGATGAAGTATGCTAGTTCGATTCTAGCTTAGGGCACTCCCAAGTAGGGAACAACACAAAACAAGTAAGGAGATATCATGGGCTTAGACCAGATGATGTTTGCAAGTACAAGTAATTCGAAGAACACAGAGTTCTTCTGTAATGAGGAAGCTGGGTTCGTTCAGTTTGGTACGTGGCGTAAACATCCTAACCTTCACGGCTGGATGGAGAAACTCTTCAATGCCAAGGCAGATGCTCTGGGCTTTGAAGGTGAAACAAACTTCAACCTTGAGACGATAGCCACTGCTCTTCCAACATCGCCTGAGATTGTGGAATCTGCTCTCGCTGAGGGCATCCCACAACTTAGTTCGACTGAGGAGATGGAGAGGCTCATTGCTCTGGAATCGTTCACGGCTCAGGCTGAGAACGTTACTAAGAAGCGTGTCTTTAACAGGCAGCCAATTCGTCTTAGCTTGGCTGACATTGATCAGTTGGAGATGGCTGTTAAGCTAGGTGAGTTGCCTGCTACCAAGGGGTTCTTCTTTGGTGAAGACTCCAGCGATCACTACAAAGAGTACGACCTCAAGGTCATCAGCGCAGCTAAAGAAGCTATCCGCCAAGGTCTTGACGTTTATTACGACTCCTGGTGGTAAACAGCTTATTGTGTGGGTATCACAATTAAATAACTACCCATCAACCTAAATAAGAAAGGGAGTAAGATGCCTAATTGGGTATATAACAACATAACAATTACAGGTAACTTAGAAGACCTGAGCATTCTGAAACGTACGCTAGCTATGCCTGCGCGCATTCAGTTTTGCGCTGGTCGGTTAGAGTTCCACGAGTTCAACTTCCACAGTCTAATCTCTCCAGCTCCTGAGTTGTGGGATGAGTACAACACAACAGATTGTTGGTATCGTTGGAACGTTGACAACTGGGGTTGCAAGTGGGAAGCAGATGAACAATCTTCTCACGACAACCTCAATCAAGAACTTAGTTCGTATACACTTACCTACTCATTTAATACACCATGGTCTCCTCCGGATGGAATCATGAATGCTCTTGCATCTAAATTAGCTGAGCTTAATCTAGCTTCTGTGCAATGCCTTTGGGAATACCAAGAGGAACAAGGTTGGGGTGGCTCGGTTAGCATTAACATGCATGGAGCTACTACAATTGATGAGTATGATATACCAAACAGTCACAGCGAACAAGAGGCGCGTTTTGGTGAGTGTTGCTGTTCTGAAGTAGGAGAAAAAATATACGATGACTGTCCATCCTTTGAAGAGGATGATGACAGTATTAAATCTGGTGATGGAGCCAGTAACGGAGTATTAATGGGTTAGTACTCCGTGGACCCCAGCTATTCGGTAGTGAAGTATGGTAGTTCGACTCTACCTTGGGGTGCACTTGCGAAAGCAAGTAAAACCAAAACAAGTAAGGAGATAACATGGGAGACCGTGGACAAGTAAAGATTACAGCTGAGGGTAACCCTGATCTGTACCTATACACACACTGGGGTGCTGAGTCACTGCCTGAGGTTGTAGCCAATGCGTTAGCACGTGGCCGTGACCGTTGGACAGACGACGAGTACCTCAACCGCATCATCTTCTCAGAGATGATTCAGGGAGAAGTGTTGGAAGAAACTGGGTACGGCATCGGGTTCGGTGAACACGGTGATGTATGGCGTGTCGTAGAGATTAACTACGATGACCGTACTGTTGCCGTTCGCGAAATCTTCTTTGAAGACTTTGACCTGACACTGATGGACTTCGCTGGTGGCGAGAAGTGGGTATACTCTACTGAGCCAATGGCATATGAGCTGTTCATCGCTGAGTTCGCAACACCGTAAGTAAGAAAGGAAACAACAATGGAAAACCAAAATGAACCAAAGAACTGCCCGCGTTGTAAGCAAATCTACACAGGGTTCCCAGCTCTGTCTAGGCTAGACAACAAGACTCGCATCTGCTCGCCCTGTGGCATGGACGAAGCAATGCAAGACTTCGCAGGCGTACCACTAACCAACTTCATTGAGGAGGAGTAATGGCAACGGCAGTAAGAAAAAAGCCACGGAAGAAGTTCATTATCCGTGACTGGATGAACAACATCCTGTTCGATGGTATCGAGTTCGATTCGTTCGAGGAAGGGTGGGACTGGCTGTACGCCAACTACCCTGAGCCAGACGAATCAAGTCCGGACTGGGTAGACGGATGGAATGACGACTGGTTCGTCATCGAGAAAGGTTACAGTGTAACCGGAAGAAAAGAAGAATAATGGACACAGAAGAGCGGGAGTCACTGCGAAAGAAACATTATAAAAATGGGACTAAGCATTGGCAATACTGTGAAGAATGCAGAGAGAACTATCCCTGTGATGCAATCAGAATCTTAGATGCGTACGAGCTCTTGCTCGGAGCTCTGGGAGGAATCCTTTACAATGAACAATAAAGAAAGTGGGATAACTAATGGATCCAGAAACACTAGAAGCAGCAATTAGCTTAACTAAATGGGCTATCAAAGATGCAGAGAGAAATGGTAGTTTAGAACATGCTATCCACAATCTCAAGCGCATCTACGCATTCCTGACAGATGAAGAGTTCACAATAGAGAAAGGAGAGGAGGTATAATGACAACACAATATGAAGTAACAAGCGAAGACCAGATCACCTGGGAGAGCGAGCTCATTGGCAACTTCGACACGCTCGAGGAAGCCATGGCCGCAGTTCCAGATGTGGAATGGCAAAAACAGCAGTACCCCATGGGCAACCAACAGTGGGAAGCAGATGAGGGAGACATCGTCTACTTCATCGAAAAATACGTAGAAGCTCAAGACTAAAGTCTTGACATCTCCCTATACTTGTGGTAGCATTCAACCATGAACCAACAGGCACACAACTCTATAGATCGCTTCAATACCAAGTACAAGGTAAGAGACGGTATGTGTTGGGAGTGGATAGCTGCTACTGGTGCTGATGGCTATGGTGTCTTTCGTATGGGTGGTAAGCTATATAGGGCTCACAGGGCATCTTATATCCTGTATAAGGGTGAGATCCCTGTGGGCCTTCATATAGATCATCTATGTCGGAATATACTATGTGTCAACCCAGAGCATCTAGAGGCTGTGACGGTGCGAGAAAACAATCTCCGCGCCGCCGCTGCAAAAACTCACTGTCCTCGAGGTCATAACTACAAGATTTATGGTAGAGTGTGGGGTAAAGTAAGAAAAGCCCGTTATTGTATACAATGCAATCGGGATAAAACAAAGGCGCGTCGCGCTTCTAAGTAAGGAATATAAATGGATTGGTTTGAACAGGCCAGTTGTAAAGGGATGGACATTAACCTATTCTTCGTAGAGCGTGGTCCACTTGGTGTTAAGATGGCACGTGATGCTAAGGCTGTATGTAAGGGTTGCCCAGTGATCCAACCTTGTTTGAACTTCGCCATTGAAACAGATAGTCAACACGGTATCTTTGGTGGTCTAGCTCCCAAGGAACGTCGAGCAGAAAGGTGGGAACGTCGAGCAGTAGATATCCGTAGGAAAAAGTAAGCAACAAACAAGTAAGGTGGTTCTATGCCAATAAGTAGCGAAGACAAGCTTCGCCTACTATCTAACGCAGTAAGTGAAATGGCATTGATCGGATACCGTCTAGATAAGCTATTAGTCGGATTCAAACTTTACCACGAACATAAGGGTACAACTGATCTGGATACGTACCAGAGCGTCCTGCAGATGTACGAGGATGCCATCGAAGCAATGGCAGAGCAGATGCGGCACTACCACCGCCTCTTCACTTACATCCAGGCTATGGTAGAGGAAGGAGAATAAGCTAGTGCAAGATCCAACCACATTCCACGAGCAGATCCGTCAAGTTGTTACGGAATTGCTTTTGTCCCTTATGGACAATGTAAATGACTCGATCTTCGAAGCGTACCAAGACGGTGTCATTACCGAACAGGCCCGCGAAGATATCTTCAAGCGCGTTTACAAGGATTTAAACAACTCACTCAAGAGTATCCAGTAGTTTTGTAGTATAATTAACCCAAAGAAAGGAAATAAATGAGCAAGTTGTCTGATGTAATCAGCAAGGTTCAGAAACTCTTAACCGTAGCGGCGAAGAGCGACAAACCTGGTGAGGTTGCAGCTGCACAACTGTTAGCGCAAAAGCTGATCACAAAATATCAGTTGGAGGATGCCCAGCTATATGGGAAACGTGTGACTAGTGATATCACTTCAGTACGTGTACCCACGCCGGATCCATACGCGCTTGACAAGGCCACGCTACTCAACTCCATCGCACTACCGAACTTTTGCAAGGTGTTGCGAGGTGATGACTACTGCGTGATCTATGGTTTTGCTAGTGACATCGAGCTGTGTATAGCATTGTATGAGATGTTAACTCTGCACATGCTAAGCGAGATGAAATCTAAGCTAAATGAGATCAAGCGCACCTCCCCTGGTAAGTTCCAGACTAAATCCTGGATCAAGAGCTTCTTTGGTGGCTATGCTATCAACATTGGCGAGCGTATTAAGCAAGCTAAGGGTGAAGTCATCAAGGAAGAAACAGGTACATCGCTAGCTGTTGTATTGCGCAACAAAGAACATGCTATTGAAGAATACTGGCAACAGTTAGTTCATGGCACAGGATCTAAGCGTAAGCTAAGCTCACTCGCTGGCTATAAAGCTGGTCAAGAGTCTGCCGCTAACGCGGATCTCAATCAAACCAAAATAGAAGAATAGGAAAGTAAGTTATGGCTAAGTCATTAGTGTGGCGAGTGAAGGAGTTAGCCCAAACGTTGCCCAATAACAAGGGTAACGAATGGGTCTACGACGGTAACTGCTACGGAGAAGACACTAACATGTTTGTCTATCCGGCACTTAAGTTAACCGACAGTAAGCGTTATGAGCTTGCAAAGATCTGCGCTAACTGTCCGGTAATGGAAACGTGCCGGTATGAAGCAGTACGCAATCAAGAAGAAGGGTGGTGGGGTGGCATGACACCACAAGAACGGTTAGAATGGGCAGCTAAGGAGCTGTTCAATCTATGACGTTAGTATACGCATTACAATATGACGCAGGTTATGATAACATGGAGATTTCCGGGCTCTACAAGACGCTTGAGGGGGCTCAGAAGGCAATCCCTGATGCGGAATGGGATAAACACGAGACTCATGCGCTATGGGAAGCTATAAATGGTAAACAGTACTGGTGCATCACAGTGCATGCTCTACTAGACTAGACCGTGTGAAGGCGCACCTGGGTACGTGTAAAAACTGCCTACTTAATTTAAAATATGCTTTACGTTAGTTTTAGTTCTAGTGTTTCTAATCAACCTAGTAACATCGTTGCCTAACCAGCTTGATGTAATATTGCCACTTGGCTCATACTCTAAACGCCTGCCAAGACCTTTGTGATACTTAATAGCATTGTCCTGTTGCTTTTGATCTTCTTCATCCCATGGCTTTATTCTCATGTTTATATCTTCATAGTTTACTGTTGGGTTAAAAACTTGAGAAAATACAGGAGTGTGCTCACCAACAACATGGTGCAAAATAGCATGTTGTACTACCGTAGCGTGACCTGGAACAGACGATGCAGTGCCGTTTGTAACGTATAATCTACCATTGTTTTCATCTCCTGGGTGCACTTGACCAGCAGATGCTGCGGTTATATTACCATCTGAATCACGAGAAAATGCAAAAACCGTGTTTGTTTTATTGTTTCGCGCATGTCTTGTGTAAGCATTAGAAAATCTACCTGTTCTATAGAATCCACTAATGATTTCTGCATAGTGGCTTGTCTCTTGGGCTGCACGGAACTTAACAGGATCAGTTGCTTGCTGCGCAATATTTTTTAACCTAATTGATTGTTGTAAAAAATGATCAGCCATTTTGTAATTTTTAGGAAACTTACCTTTAGATAAATCAAAGTGGTGGATATCTACACTGCCACCGTCGTCATAAAACTTTTTTGTTTTATTTTTTATATTTTCGTAAGTTTTACCATCATCTAACGTTGGGCTACCTTGATAGTTATATTGAGCAATAGCGTAACGTAAGCTCCAGTTCATATTAATAACCTACTTCAGATACTTTGGTGCCTGGGTGAATACCTTTCTTAACAACTCCATTGTCCCACGTCATTTTGCCGAACTGTAACGGTGTCCAACCTACCTTAGGTTCAGCAGATACATGTTCTGGGCCCAGGTATTCCCAAGACCAGTTTTGTTTTTTACCTTTTTGGTATCTAAAAGAAGCTCCGACTTGTCCGTTTTGAGTATGCCTTACAATCCCTGCGTGTTCTCTGCCGCCTAACGCAGCTTGTAAGCTAATATCGGAGGCTACGTCAGGGTGAATAAACACAGTGTGTTCAGCAGTATGCCCTGCGGCAAGGTACATTCCTTGTCTATTTGGATCATTAATGTGCTTAGGGCTTATTGCTCTGTGCCATGTACCATCTTGTAGCTTGGTGTATTCGCTGCCGCCCTCACCACGAAAAGTTTTTGCCATGCCATCTTGCAATGGTGTTTTAAGATTCCTAACGTCAAATATTTTTCTTTTAGGGCCTGTAGAATTGTTAGCGTATCTAATTGACCAATTCATCGGCCACCCCTTCTCATAGCACCGTAAGGCGTGTTCGATCGCTGCGCTCCGAACCTCTTTAACTTATCTCTTGCAGACAACGCAGTGTTGTCAGCACCGTTGCTGGTGTGGTATCCACCCTTAGCACCTACGTTAAGGTTGGCGTTCCCTAGGCGGTCACGCATCTCTAGCTTAATGAAGTTGTCTTCCAACAGGGCGTCAACGATAACCATCAAGCAGTCAGAAAGGTCAGACGTACGGATCGGTCCGAACTTCTGCTTGTCTACTCGACCATTGACTTCCTGGAGGAACTTAAGCTCCTGTTCTAATAGGCTAGATTCGTTAGGCCCGAAGATGTCACGGTACGCGTGTACCCAGTTCATACCAATAGCAGACTTGAAGCGTTCGGATCGACGCATGTTGCTTTCCTTGGAGAACTTTTCCTCACGGATCCTCACCTTGTGTACAGGTTTAACCTGCTGCAGGCGTCTTTTTAGTCTAGGTAAAGTTACAAACGCACCGTACTGGTCAAATGAGAATACCTTAGTTGTGCGGAAGGCGCATAGAATATCAACGAGGTCTTCTTCGATTTCTTCATAGTCAATCTGGTTATCTGGGTAGTTCTCAGGATCCCATACCTTAATCCAGTCAATGACTACGTGGTACCACTCTTCACCATCTTCAGGGTCAGGGATCTTTTCGACGTGGCCAATCATGGCAGCGGTGTTAGCACCAGATTTCGACGGGTCACAGTGGCCATGATAGACTACGCTAAACTTACCTTCGTCTTGTTTTTCTAGCTCGCGCAGCTCGCCTGTCGCATCAATGAACGGTTCAAAGATACGCTCAACCATCTTGGGGTTAAGATAGGCGTTGGTGACTTCAGCCCATTGGCTAAGACGCTCTACCCTAAAGACATCAGGTTCACGGCGCTCGAGCGACTTCATCTGGTCATCATACTTCTGTGGCGAGTTACGGAACGTATATCCCTGCGTAACAACTGGGTCATCCCAGTCTTCATAAGGCCCCCACGACGGAAGCTGTGCCATCATCATGTTAGGATAGGCTGGCTTACCGTCCTCATCCTTTTCCATGGCAGATTCGTATAGGTTATATGCCTTACCTACCTTAGTGTTGTGACTAAACATACCAGCAGCAAGCAATGTGCTAGTAGAAGTACCAAGAGCAACAACATCGCGGTTGCCAGCATCTTCTATAGACTCAACAGTAACATACTTGGACGTCTTATCATAAATTCTTGTGCCATAGAATTGGCTAGTAAACTTAGACAACAAGCGACGTGGGCGAATTGAACCGAGGAATTTCATCTTTTCCGATGAACCACCATTGATAGTAATATCAATGCAGTCTCTTCCTTCTTCTTTTAATGTTGTGCTAATATCGCAGCCACGTTCGATAAGAAGTTCAACCAGATTATCTAGTACTGGTCCTTTATTCTGTGCTATACCGAGTAAACCCTGCTTAGAATAGTAACCTTCGCCATCGAATATCCCTGAAAGATAACCAGCATCGTATGATTTGTCTGTTTCCCATGTATCCGTGTAGCGAATCATGTCACCCGGCTTAAGATTTTTGGTTTTAACCCAGTTTAATTCAGAAGAATAAGGCTTCTTTGTTAGCCAAAGGTGCTCACCGGTGCAAACAACTTCAGGACCATCAGTTTTTAATTTAAGTGTTGGAGCGTTGATAATAGATGTTTCTTCAACAACTGCTTGACGCCAGCTCCTACCGTTACCCTTACCACCTGGAGCATATTCGTCGAACCCAATTAGCTTATCCCCGACCTTCAACGAACCAACAGGAACCCACGTGAGGTCTTCTAGAAGGACCGGAGTCTCCGGTACCAAACAGAATGGAGACGTTGGGATGTAGATCAATCCGTCTTTACCCATCTGGTCCAATGCGGGAGTAATGGCGTTGTAGACTTCCTCTGATGTTCTCGCACCACCAGTACCTACGAGCATGTGAGCGAACTCGTCAAACATAACGGTGAACGCAGCAGCACCACGTGATGCCTTGGAGTTACTCGTAACAGCCATGTTGCGGATAGACGCAATCAAACGGCTAGGTCGGATACCCTGCGACTCAAAGCCAGCAATTCTTCGCACGTCTGATGGAGTACGGAGAGCTAGGAAGCGTTCCTTTACGTCAGCGATGTACGGCTTGAAGCATGGGCCGTTAATGATAGCGTTGGAGAGGTCAGCAAACTGATACTTGGCGGCCTGCTCAATGTTCGTAGCCACGCAGAATAAGTAAAGGTCCTTGGACTTGTCGATGTTGTAGTGGTACTGAGGGTCATCTAGCATAAGCAGCTGCCAGTTTTTGTACGCACCCAGGATACCACCGATGTGTCCCTTACCACCACGACGACCAGTGATGTTCACTACTTCACGGAAATGACTGTAGCCATTGTCCTTAAGATAAGCTATTCGATCCATGATGTCAGGGCTCACGCCAATGCGATCACCGTTGAAGTTAAAGTTCTTCGTCCATTCCTCGATGACAGCGTAGTCATATTCAGTGAGGTTCTCTGTCTCTAGCATAATTAACTTAAGTAGAGTCTTCTGACGTGGGAATAGCTTACTACCATTAAGGAAGTGTGGGCTCTCCGCGAACGTGACGATGTCAGGGATGTCTTTCTCGCTGCGCAAGCTGTTCTTGGCAATCTCGAAGAAGTCCTGCTGACTCTTCAGAATGTTTTGGTTGCTATTTCTAGTTACCTTAGGCAAGGTTTATTACCTTTCGCCTAATGCACGACGACAGTCTCTGCATTTTTTTAGTTTAGTACCTCTAAAGTATGATGGGTTCGTAACCTCACCACATCTTTCGCACTTAATGTATCTGTGATCATTACAAGCGAACTGACATAGTGGAGAGTGATCGTTATTCCCAATGCCTTCTATGTTACCGCCTACATCACCAAGAAGCAATTCTGCTTTTGGATAACCTATCCACTCACATCCCTCTGTATCACATACAGGTTCTTTATTGACATAGTGGTTGCCGACGTTGCAATAATAGCCCATGGCTTTAGTGAACTCATCTTCATTCATTGCGTA
>Ga0208871_1000378_pt1 | contig 14096 bp, 10 predicted proteins | sample CryBogCBE19Jun07_FD_184592 | JGI IMG/M metagenome (GOLD analysis project Ga0208871, IMG submission 184592) | Freshwater microbial communities from Crystal Bog, Wisconsin, USA - CBE19Jun07 (SPAdes) | ecosystem: Environmental > Aquatic > Freshwater > Bog lake | place: Crystal Bog, Wisconsin, USA...
TTAATGGAGTTTTTTTGACTCTATTGATCGTCTTTGCTTTTTGTTAAACTTTTTTTGTTAAACTTTGATGGCGAAAAAAATCCTGACATCAGAAATTTTTCCTGACAAATTTTTCCAAGAATTTTCCTTTGGAAAAGCCATGTCAGGAAAAATTCCTGATGTCAGGATTTCTGATGTCCGCACACATTTTTTTGTTTTTCAAAAAATTTAAGAGATCGTAACCAAAAAAGCAAATTTAAAATGAGTCTCCAAAATTCTGGCATTTTAAAAGTTTAACAAAAGTTCCACAACGTTTGTGCGTCTTTTTGTGCGTCTTTTTGGTCGTCTTTTTGGTCGTCTTTTTGGTCGTCTTTTTGGTCGTCTTTTTGGTCGTCTTTTTCTTACTTCTTACGAAATGCAACAAAGCAGAGTAAAACTTCTTGTAACTTATAACATTATGTCTAAGCAATCTTAATTTTCATTGGCTTAATTGTGGTATCCATATTATCAGTTTCACTACCATCATTAATATTTTGTAACTCTTCTTCAGAAATTATTCCAGTGAACTTTGATTGCATTTCTTCTTGCTTGACGACTAATCTATGACCTACCCATCCGCTACTTGAACTGTATTTTCCAAATTTCTTTTCGAGATGAAGTTTAAAATTGTTTCTTATTGGTGGTTTACCATCAATAGATTGTTTCCACCACATCTTAAAAGCATTATAAGATTCGTCTAACTTTATTGATCCAATAGGATCATCAATAATCATCTCTGTAATGAAATCATTTAATGTATCATTTGACTTTCTGTATTCATTTGTAGCATCAATAACACATTGAGGATCAATAATTCCATCACGTTTGTAATCTTTATATGATTCAAGAAGCATATACATAAAAGCCTCTTTCCACATTTCAAGTTTATCAGTTAGATAATCATCACGTTTATGTTCAAACTTATTTCTTGGGTCTGGATTTTTAACAAATCTTGATAAGAATTCAATAACAGAAAATCGACGCCAGATAGCTTCATCATCTGCAGGCAACTGTGGTTTATGATTACATGAGAATAAGATCTTAAATTGAGGATAGAATTCGAAAAATTCCCCATAAAGATGTCTAGCAATCATTTTATCACCACCAGTCATCTTTTTAACAAGTTCAATATTGAAAACATCCTTTTCAGCTGTTTCTTGTGCTGTGACAATGCGCACACCACGCAATCGAGCTATTTCAGGATTCGCCGCACTAGATTGTGCAGAAGCCTTAGTAAAAAGAGTTGTTGGAACAGAAGCTATGTATGTTCCCATACAATTTTCAAGAAGCTCATTTAACTTTGATTTACCGTTACCACCACAACCACTTAGACAATAAAACTTTTCTTGAGCATTGCGTCCCTCTAACATAGAAGCTAATATTTTTATCATGTATTCTCTCTTATCATCTTCTGGAAAAATCTGATATAAGAACTCATTTATTTGAATTAAATATTCGTGTTCTTCATTGAATTTGACATAATCGATACCCGTACACAATGAAATATTATCTTCGGGAACACCATCTCTAAACGTACCAGTGCGTAAATCATACACGCCATTATTAAAACATAGTAGATCTGGATTCGAATCAAGCTTTTCTTCAAAATCTGTATCACAAAAAAGAAACCTGCATTCTTTTTCAAACTTTTCTTTTTTACCAATATCTCGTAATTGATAAGTAATAGATGTTAATATCTCATTATTCTTAATAAGTTCCTCTTTTCGTGAATCATCATAAAGCATTGCACTTTTTGAATAATATGCAATTACTTTCAAATATTCATTAACAGTCTCATGTCCGATTTTTTGATATAATGAGATTGCGCCTTTGCAATCTATCCATTTGTGATTACTAAATTCATACCACTTTCCACCTTTAGAATATGGTACATATTTGTAATCAAACTTATATAGATTATATATCACATTTGCAATATCTTGTGTCTGTTTGCTCTTTGATTTATCAATATATAATCTAATTGAATCTCCTATTATATTTGAGTATTCAAGAGGACTATCTGCTTTTGCCCACATATGCAATGAACCGAGCCCTAGAGAGCCTTCTTTGTAAGAATTCCAGAATTTGATACATGTTTCTTCATTAAAGTTATCTCTGTTAGTTTTCTTACTAAACATGATGAAATCATCAAGAAGATTATTACTAATATGACTTAAACACATACCAACATTATTCCATGTATCATACTCTGTTGCTCTTTCGCTTGATAAGATATCTACTAATTTTTTAACTTCATCTAGATTAGTATCATTAGTGAATAGAGTTTTTTTATGTATTCTGGCAATTGGCTTAGTTTTCGCCTCTTTCTTGATATCTTTCTCGACCGTAGCATTAAGCATATTGGCAAATTCACACCTTATCGGTATAGATTCCTCTATTTTATGATCACGTGTACTTAATAATTTAACTAATTGTTCATTACTATATTTCCTTACAGATAGATCATTTAGTTCACTATCAATAATATGAGTTAGTTTATATGGAAATGTGTCTTTTTTAGAACATCCATAAAGACACCAACCATTAGATCTAATTATACCTTTATCAATTATTTTATGCATTGGAGTAATTGATTCAAGTGGTGATATTATTGGTTCACATAATGTAAGAGCTTCATGTCTGATTATTTCTTGAATCTTTACATCACATATGATATCAGGATACATGAAATGTATCCCGTCTTTATCTACGCCATTTTTTATATAAGGAGTATCTTTTTCAAAAACGAAAGCTTTTAATTTATCTGTTGGTACATCAAGATATTTCAAAATGATACTATTATACCTTTCCACAAAATTTTTAATAAAATTAATATCATAACGTCTTTGCAAATTATTAGTGCTAAACATAAAATCGAGATCAATTTTAATATTTGTTATATCTTGAGGAACTTCAGTATAACACATCTTTTCTTTGAATGCATATTTACCAATAAGATTTAAAAATGTCTCCTTCTCCTCGAACGGAATTAGATATTTACCACCGGCAATAGATTGATGTGTATATGGCTCTCCTTCTTTTGCTTTATGATTGTTTAAAAAAGTATGTAAATCATAAGCCATATAATATATAATTAATATAAAATTAAAAAAATGGCATGAGCATTTTTTGTGATGTAAATGATCCTATATGATCCTATATGATCCTATATAATCATATATGATCATATAATGAAAGACGGTTCATCTTTGGGTAGTATTAAAATAAAGATAAAAACATTTACTTTCGAAAATATGTTGAGCAAAGAAAAGGCAACAATACAACAATACAACAATACAACAATATTTGAAGAGCATTAATAGTAATATTCTATGTATTCATAAGGTATAGTTGAATCTACGACAATTGAGGGTATATATCTATTAATTTTGAGTTTATATTCTAAATCTCCAGAAGCGTCACTTGGTACTTGTGAATTATAACAAATAACTACATCACAATCTAGAGAAGATAGTTTATTGTGAGCATTTTCAGGCATCAATATATAAAATTTCTTCCTATATTGAGGTAAAAAATTATTTCGAACATTATTAATAAATACAATTAACTGTTCTTGAGTTGTATTTAGAAGAACAGTTGTTACTATTCTTATAGTTTGTGAATTTATATGACATTTTATCTTATAATTATAAGGAAAATTCCATGTATTAGTATATGGTAAATCGCCAGAACATGAATAGATTCCTCCTTTGCAATCTTGAGATATTTCATCAATATGACAACTAAGAGTCATTATCCACGACGAACAATTCCAAAATATTATTAACTTATCATCTATCGATTTCCATATAGGTTTTTGACAACATTCTTTATTAGTTATTCGCGTAAATATATTCTTTTCAACATGTTCCTCGGCACGTCCCCCAGTGATACTGAAAACATCACAATAATCTATCTTAGATGAAATGATATTACCATATTCACAATATTCTTTAATTACATTAGTGTATTCATAAGTCGCATTATTTTTATCTATATGGTCGAATATTGATTTATTATTAAGATATTCTACAAAAATGTTCTTGTTTGTGTATAATCCTTTATAAAATTTATTATTGCCAGTTTCTGAAGTTATACCAGCGAGATGAAATATGTTTTTCTTATGATAATCAGCAATTGTGCTTGTAGCCCATGAGAAATCTAATTCTTTATGACATTCAACTGCATTTCCTCGTTTTAAATATTCCCACAACACTACCCACATGTCAGTAGTCCAACTTTGAATAGGATTTTTTATAGGCCACTGTTTGTCATATTTTCGAAAGAATGCATATAATTTTGAACAATGCTTTTCACATTCTTCAAAAAAGTTACTATTTATATTCTTAAGTAAGTATTGTGCTCCACCAGAATTAAGTTCATTTACTTTTACCAATTCTGGATCTATTCCAATAACTTCTGTCATTCCATAAAATATGTCATCATCACGAAGCTCATTATATGTCTCTTTATATCGTTGCGCGCACTCATGTATATAATTGTATCCAATATAGGACACAGTATCAGATACATATCCTATATCATTGTTTAAGAGAAGATCAAATTTAGGCATTTTAACAAGAAATATGTCTGAGTCATGATAAAATACGGCCTTGCCTAATTCTGGATAATCGTTAAAGAATTGTTTTAAAATATTCGGTCGAATAGATGGGATGTATGACTTATCTGATCTAGTATCTTTATATAGTTTGACTCCTTTGTATTTTTTTGATAATTCTACGGCATATGCAGATGGTTCAGATCCACTATACCCAAAAAGAGCATAACAATCGTCAATTATTCCATGTTTACTAAATTGATATAGATATAATTCAACTTGCCAATGAAAATAAATATTATCAGGTTGTGCAGATATATAAATCATTTAATTATATGTAACTGTAATTATAAGTATTTATGTTCCTTTAACGTCGTCCTCAACAAAACCAGAATGTTGCTAAGCGAGGGGGCTATGGGGGACGGCACGTCCCCCACCTAAAGAAGATCAATCTTATTATGATGATTTATCCTGTAAGCTATAACATTCGTCGTTGTATTAAAACTTGATACATATATTCTACTACCTGTCTTGCAATTTATTAATTTTAATACTCTTGGTGGATATGGATTAGTATTTGTTAAATCTGTGTTAAAGCAATTATTTCCAATAAGTGATCCATATTTTGTATAACATTTAACTAATTTTAATTCATAAACGTAATCATTCAAGACGGATAGCACATTTTGTGATGTAGTATCAAGACATTTAGAACCACAGATTCCAGCTGAACTTGATTGCAAAACAAGTCCATTGTTAATACACTTATATATGGACACTTTAATATCACTAACTTGAGGAGCATAATAGTTAAAAAAACTCTGGCCTGTTATACCACCTGCGTTTGCTCCAATAATATTACCATTGTTTATACATTTAGTAATTTTCATTATGCTGTTATTAATAGCACCAGATTGATAAGCAATTATCCCTGCTGAATTATCACCTATTAAACCGTTATTGACACACTTATACAAGTTGAAGTCATAACAATTTTGTCCAACAATACCGGCACTCCATCCACCAATTATATTTGCGTTATTTACACATTTACAAACAGTGAAGTTTGTACAGTCAGGACCCACAATACCGCCAACAGATGACCCATAAATATTATTTGTGCGTGTACCATTGATACATTTAGTAACAACAAAATTAGATGATCCATTACCTACTATTCCTCCTTGACTTGTTGCACCATTTTGACCTGTTATATCTGCATAGTTTTTACTATTTACGATTGTAAAATTAGTACATGACTGTCCACAAATGCCAGTTCCCGATGCTGAATTAATAAAACCATTATTAATACAATTGTCAATATAAATATTCTTTATTAAATTCTTACACAATAAACTTCATAATAATAATGTTTCATCATTGGACAATTGTTGTTGTATCAGCTGTTGTATTTTTAAGTGCAATAGGTGGATTAACTCTTAGTGCTGTTGCTATTAGTCATGGTATGATGGTTCGTAACTATCAAAATTCTACATGTTCTCTTCTTGTCAATACACCTATTACAAAGCAATCATCTGGAAGTTACTCTTGTTCAGGTTATACAAATATGGTCACTAAACCTCTTGATTATACAGTTGTTCCGACCGATCCAATTACTCACAAAGATTTTCCATATACAACTACAATACCATTGTATGACTTGCCTGTTACAAATATTGCCAAACTTACATATCCTGTTTATGATCCAATTCTTTATGGTGTTTCTGAACAAGATTGTCAAAATTGGATAGAAACATATTCAAATGTTACAACATTTACTTGTTATATTCAAAACCCGACAGAAAAGTGCACTAACGGTTATGTTATTCTTCCAGCATTGACAAAATTTTATGTAATAATTGCTATTTCATGTGTTGTTATATTTACAATGTTTATTATTGGACTTGTTCTCTTTTTGAGATTTGCACGTGTAATTCTTCATTGTTGTACTAACAATAATGCAGTTTCAGCCTAAGTGGGGACATGCTGGGGACATGCTGTCCCCATAGCCCCTTGCCAAGGAAGAATTTTGAAAATACTTTGTAATTGCTCTAACCTGTTCTAACCTGTTCTAACCTGTTCTAACCTGTTCTAACTTTCTAGTTTAGAGCAGAGAGAGAATAGTATTTCCAAGAAGTAAAAATTAAAATTTAAAAATCCTTAAAATAAACAATTAAAATATATAGGCGAATGTCTTCGAAAGAAGATAGGAAGAGAAAAAGACTTAATTCGGATAATAAGGATTATAATGACAATAAGGATTATAATGACGATAAGAATGAGGATTATAAGAATATAAAGAAAGAAAAGCGTGAAAAGGGACATAAACTATGGAATAAATGGTTTCAATTAGATAATGTTCCAACAAATTCAAGAAATATATCAGGAACGGATGTTAAGAATTATTTATTAAATGATAGAATTCTTGATGTAATAAAGTACTCTTCTACATCTTCTACATCCTCTACATCTTCTCCACACGGTCAAGAGAATCGAGAGAATCAGCAAAATCAAATTGAATATTCTTATTCAATGAATAAATTATTTGAACTTGGTAATAATTATGAAAAAGATGTTATTTCATTCCTTCGCACAAAGTTTAATGTAGTAACTATTAATATTGATGGTAAAAATGGTTATACACAAGAAAATGTTGATAAAACTATTGATGCAATTAACAATGGTAATGAAATCATATATCAAGGTGTATTATTAAGTAAACAGTATCATATTGTTGGAAGTCCTGATTTAATCGTTCGTGGAGATATATTATCTAAATTAACACAAGAATCTTATTCTGTGACAAAAGATATGTATGTAATTGTTGATATTAAATGTACTACTATGTCGTTATGTTCAAAAGGTTCATTATTGAGAAATGACAGATTGATGCCTGCTTATAAAGGTCAAATGGCAATTTATACATTCCTATTAGGTCTTATAACAGGCAACTTTCCATCAACAGCATATATTCTTGGTAAAAATTGGAAAACAGATCATTCTTTCGGAAGTGGAGCATATGAAAAACTAGGTATTATTGATTATAATGATTTTGACAATAAATATGTTGATAAAACATATGATGCAATATTATGGCTACATGATGTTCAATCTCATAATTATGATCCTCACCATCCTCAATCTGTAGAATTATATCCAAATTGTTGTAATAGTTTTGATCAACCATATACAGAATTAAAAAAACAGATTGCAATTGAATTAAACGAATTGACAAGATTATGGTATGTTGGATATTCAAATAGATTGAAGGCTTTTGAAAAAGGTATTAAATCATGGAAAGATGCTGATTGTACATCAGAAATTATGGGAATTAATGGTCATCGTGGACAAGTTATTGATAAAATTATCGAAATAAATACACAAGATTCAACAGTCTCTCTCAGAGAGAATACTAATAATACTGATAATACTGATAATACTGATAATACTGATACTACTAAAGCAATAACGAAGTTTACAAAAGGTCCATATGCTACAAATATTAATAATTGGCAGACTGAATCAGTAAACGATTTTTATATTGATTTCGAAACAATTGATTGGTGTGAAATGAATATTGTCTTTATGATAGGGATAGGTCATGCAACCTATGTCAATGGAGAAAGAGTATGGACATTTAAAAATCTTGTTGCTAAAGAAGCAACAGATAATGAGGAAAAAAATCTTTATATGGAATTAATGAATCTATTACCACCAAATGCAAAATTGTTTCATTGGTCAAATGCTGAAATTAATATACTTAAAAGATTAAATCTAAAATATCCAAACATTAGTAGATATGATTTATTGTATGTAGACATGTATGATGTTTTTACAACAGAGCCTATAGTTGTTCGTGGTGCATTAGATTTCAAACTAAAAAATATTGCATCAGCATTTCATGAATTAGGATTAATAAATACAACATGGCCAACATGTTCTGACGTACCAACAAATGGTCTGTGCGCTATGCTGATGGCATATGAATATTATAAGAACCTATCTACAAATGTACAAAGTAGAAACAAAATAATGAATAGTATTGAGATATATAATGAAATCGACTGTAAAGTGATATACGAGATAACACACGTTCTTAGAGTGGGGTGGGGGACAGCTTGGGGGACAGCTGTCCCCCATAACCCCCTCGCTTAGCAATATTCTGGTTGTGACACATAGTTCTGGTTGTGACACAAAGAAATTTTCTGAAGATAAAGAGCTTGTCATTTCTTAAATTTTGAAATCATCGCTTACGAATAAGAATGGTTTCCTTGATTTTTTTACAATAGGTTTTGGTAACTCTAATTCTTCTTTGTTTTCTGAAGATTCCTTAGCATGTTCCTCCAGCGAGGGGGTTATGGGGGACAGCTGTCCCCCAAGCTGTCCCTCAACCGCAATTTCTCTTTTCACTTCTTCTATCTCTTTAAGAATATCATCAGTTTCGTCTTCTAGAAGAAGAGATCCTCCAGTTCGTGACCTACTTGGAGTGACTTTTAAGTCAAAATCATTAGTCTGCCAAATACTTTGTGATGTAGAAGAACGATTTCTAATTCTGGTTATGACTGAAGAAAAGTATTTCTCTTCAATTATTTCTACAATTAGAAAAACTATTGCATATTCAATTATACATGTACGTATGAAATTATTATCAATATTGATAATACAAGTTAATATTAAAATGTATGCACATATTCCGAAAGTCAAATATCTTCTCCATAATTTTATTTTGTCGTTATAATTTCCTATAATGTATTTAACACATTCATAAATTTCTTGTCTGAATTTTGAAACGACAAAATAAAACATTGATAATAAATAGTATAGAATTGTAGATATTAATATATGCATAATATAATTATTTGATCCAACTAAATAAGCAAAAAAACCATCAACATGAATTCTAATTAGATTTGCAATGAACATTATAAATAGGTCTGCTACTTTGTCTTTCAAGTAGGCTGAATTTATTATAGATTGAACTATAAGATCAGAGTAATTTGTATTGTAGGGATTGTTCTTAATTAACCACTTATAAATTCTATTTGTCATTCTTTGTTTTTAATACTCCTCTTTGTTTTTTTAACTTTTTAATAAAACTTCATGTATAATTATTTTTACAATTTTTACTATTAATCGTTATGAAAATATTTATTATCCTGTAAATTTGATTTGTGGTAAGTTAAGTTTTGGAACATACTGTTCATTGTCAATAGTTTGAATCTGCGAATTCCTCCATGATAATAGATCACTTGAATGATTTCTTATAGTATCATAAATTACAATAATGTAAATAATGAAAATAATTACTAACCATGATATTAATACGAGAGTGGCACTAAATAACATATGAGGTGAACATGTCGCAGGAGTACAAGCCATTCTATCTACTATCCTGTATACTGTATATTAATATGTTTTATAATATTGAGTGGGGACAGCTGTCCCCCATAACCCCCTCGTTTAGTAGTTTCTTAGGGACGTTCTTTGATATAAATGACAAATATTAATATAATTATACTAAATACGAGTAAATTAACATGGCGAATTGCACTACTTCTGATACTTCGTCTGATACTGATTCCGAAACAGATACATTAGATGGATCTTATTCATCTGACGAATCGAATGTCGATAATATTATTAATATTAGTAATTCATTAAAGGATTCAGGTAATAAATCTAAAGTATTGCATGTTATAGCAGTTATATCGAATATATGTGAATATGAAATAAGGTGGAAATTATGTAAAGAATTTCTAGAAAGACTTGCTAAAGAATCAGAAGAATCAGTTACGATGGGTCTACATAGAAATATATGTGTTGTTGAACTTGCATATGGTGATCAAGAATATCATATAACTGACACATCAAACAAGAATCATTTACAACTGCGTGTTGATGTACCAATGTGGCACAAAGAGAATTTAATTAATATTGCGATTGAAAAATTATTACCAAAGGATTGGGAATATGTTGCATGGTTAGATACAGATATTGAGTTTATGAACAGGAACTGGGTAGAAGATACTCTAAATATTCTCTCTAATGGCACAAGCATTGTTCAACTATTTAAAGAAGCCCATATGTATAATGCTGATGGAACGTACATGTCTATGAGTAGTGCACTCAGTATTTTTAATTCACCGCATTCATCGCATTCATCACATTCTATAGATACAATAGACAAAGTAGAAGTTGGACACCCCGGCCTTGCATGGGCATGCACACATAAATTTTATGATGCTATTGGCGGACTTATGGATAAATGCATATTAGGATCAGCTGATAGTAAAATGGTCAATGCTCTAGTTGAACGTTATATCACTGATACTATTAATCCATATGATGATTATATTTATGAAAAGTCATTAAAATTTGCTGGTTATAAGCATGGTTTCGTAAATGGTACTGTTAAACATTATTATCATGGTGACGTAAAAAATAGACAATACGAAGATAGACAAATGATACTTTATAGATATAAATATGATCCAACAACATATGTCACGTACAATAATGATGGTTTATTAGTACCAACAGATGAGTTTCCTTATGGTATGATTGAAGCGATTGTTGATTACTTTTTTTCAAGAAAAGAGGACTAAGGACTAAAAGAAGACTAAAAGAAGACTAAAAGAAGACTAAAAAGGACTAAAAGCAATTAATAGTTAGTATCTTTGATAATATCTAAAACATGGATATTCACTTGGATGAACGGCACAATATTTATCAGGATTTAGTCCAAATTCAATTGCAACTGGCATTTGTGGCCATTTCCAGTCTCTATAAAATTTACCATCAATAACTTCGAGACCTTTTTTAGCACCAGCTTGTGGCAATTGTCTCTCCGCTAACATATCTTTTTGTTCAAATGATAATTTTGAAATAACATTATCATATCCAAATGGTTTAGGATATTCTGCTTTTGCATGATTGTCAACAGAAGAAGACATTGTATCAGCTACTCCTCCCTGCGGAAAATTTAATGATTCATACATATGTCGATAGGGATTGTGCAAGTTATCATATGCAGTATACTTTTGATCCAATAAGAAAATATTATTAAAACTTGCATCTGAATTAAATCCTTCTGTGACTTGCTGACGGGACATAAATTCTCTAATTAATATACTGCCGAGTATAACAACTATAACAAGTATAGCGAGTATAAAAATTATATACATTATATTCATTAAATAGGAATATAGTATAAGCATGGAAATTAAAAAATTCCTACCAAGAAGGACATATTCTTGGACTGACGGAGCTTTAATTGACAAGTGTTATAAATGTTCTCTTGAATTTACATTATATTATAGACAACATCACTGTAGAGGTTGCGGAAGAATTTTCTGTCATAAGTGTTCAGAATCTTATGTAGATGTATCATCATTAGATAGTGCGAATTTGATCAATTTAGATACATTTATTTATGATAGTTGTTACACAAAAAAGATACATATTGATAAGAGAACAACAATTGGTAAAAAAATGAATCCAGAATATACACCTGTAAGAGTTTGTGTAGATTGTTCAGACATATATAAAAATGTAAGAGAATGTTCTAAGATACTCACGATATTAAAATTATTACCGATATCAATCAAAGATATTTATGAATTAAGATGTCTTAATAAAATGTGGTATAAAGCATGTAACATGTATATTTCTCAAATACGTGAAATACAATATTATTTACCAAAAACAAATTTAAGTGCATTCGAATCACAATTTCTAAGAAATAACATATCTATAATTGAAAGACATAATGGCTTATATACAAAATATTTAACTACTACTAATACTACTAATACTACTATTAGCAATTCTAGCCGGAAAGGCAATACGCATGATAATTGCACTCTTAAAAAAAAAACACTTGAAGAACTTAAAGCACTTAAAACAAAGAGGCATTTAGAATGTAAAATGCTCTTATGTGATCATAACTGTGTAGAAAATCTTACAAATGAGAATTTACTTGAACTGATTGTGTGTGGGCATGATTGTGATATTACATTTCCGGATTCATTAATTGATGGTATATACACACCGATACTTGCATATTCATTAAAGTATAATCTAATAACCTTTAATGATTTTATTTTAAAACATTGTATATATGATAGTACATTTCAACAAACAATATTTTGGGAATTAATAGGATACACTCAAGAAACTGGAAATAGAATAAATAGAACAGAGAGTGAAAATTATACTAGTATATTCAATGTATTAATTAATTGTATAAAAACGTATTCGGATGATATTGGCATATTTGTTAAAATAAAGCACCTTATTGAGTTTATTAATACGATTAACAACGAAACATTTATTAATAGTGGAAATAGATTATTTCCTGATGCATCGCTTGAATCTCCTCCTCTTCCTCCTCTTCCTAGAAATCAAGAAAATCTAGGAAGCTTATTGCCTCTTGATATTGCTAAAATTTATTATGATAAGATAACTGTCATACAAAGTCAAACTAAACCTATTTTTATCCCATATCTTGATAGTTTAGGTAATAAACATTCAATTCTTTTTAAATTTGATGATGTCAGAAAAGATTACATTATCAATTCAATAATAAAATGTATGAATAAAATACTTATTAAACATGGTTATGATATGGAGATTGTAACTTATGATATACTTCCGATTGATAAATCAAGAGGAATCATACAAATTGTAGAAAACGCAGAAACAATTGAAACTATTAAAAATAAGTATAAAGGATCAATATTAAATTACATACTACATCATAACCCAAATACTCCTGTTGGAATTCTTCGTACACGATTTATTAAAAGTACTGCGTTTTATTGTATATTGACATATTTGCTAGGAGTCGGAGATAGACATCTTGATAATATTATGGTTACACACGATGGAAGATTATTTCATATTGATTTTAGTTATATATTTGGAATAGATTGTAAACCCCTTGCACCTCAGATTAAAATAGTACAAGAAATGATAGACGTTATGGGTGGTGTAGACACAGAATATTATGAATCTTTTAAAGATTATTGTATTGAAATATATAATATACTAAGGATGCATGTTAATGTTTTTGCATGTTTCTTTAATCTTTTTGATAAAACCACAAATAATATTGATATTGAGAAAAGGTTTCTCCTTGGAGAATATTCAGAACAGGCAAACATACAAATGTCTAAAATTATAGAACTAAATAAAAATAAGACATCATCATCAATATCAGATTTAATACATCATTACTATAAAATATGGTAGGGGACAGCTGTCCCCATAACCCCATCGCTTAGAAATATTCTTGTTAGAAGACATTTGTTCTTCATAGTTGTCCACAATATCAAAGAGATGTTTCTAAGAAACTACTAAGCAAGGGGGGTGTGGGGGACAGCTGTCCCCCACAATATCAAAGAGATGTTTCTAAGAAACTACAAAGCAAGGGGGTTATGGGGGACAGCTGTCCCCCACAATATCAAAGAGATGTTTCTAAGAAACTACAAAGCAAGGGGGTTATGGGGGACAGCTGTCC
>Ga0208871_1000379_pt1 | contig 14059 bp, 25 predicted proteins | sample CryBogCBE19Jun07_FD_184592 | JGI IMG/M metagenome (GOLD analysis project Ga0208871, IMG submission 184592) | Freshwater microbial communities from Crystal Bog, Wisconsin, USA - CBE19Jun07 (SPAdes) | ecosystem: Environmental > Aquatic > Freshwater > Bog lake | place: Crystal Bog, Wisconsin, USA...
CGCTTGAATTTCATTTTCTTCACTCATTTGGAGTTTCTCCTGGTTTTGCTGATCCGGTAAGTGCCTGAATATCAGGCTTTTTTGTCATGGCTCCAGTTGTTCTTCTAGTCGCTTTTTGCGGTCTAGGGGCTGGTCCATTTGCTCCTTGTGGAGTTGGTTGTGGCATTGCACCTTGTGATCCACTTGGCTGCATTACCATTTGTTCTAATTGTTCGTTTTCTTCATTTTCTTCAGGCATATCCCTAGCGCCCGATTGCATAATCATAAGAGCGTCCATTGCCGCCTGTTTGTTAATATCTAAATTGGCTTTCATAACTTCAACATCAGCTTTCATGCGGTTTGTTTGCGCGTCATACCACTCACGTTCCATTCGCTGAATTTCAAGCAATTTTTTCTCTCTAAGATCTTGAATTTCTGCGCTCATGTGTTCCATCTGACTAGCTAATTGATTCATAGCTTGCTCTGCTTGAAGCAACTGTGGATCTGCTTTATCTCCGGCCTTATTCACTTGTTGAATCTGTGGCGGTAGCATTGCTTGCAGTCTGCGGCTAATTTCTTCAGCACCAGGCCAATCCATGTTCTTGACCATCAAATCACCAATCAGGCCAAACAAGCTAGGGTTAGCTTGCGTTAAGCTCAACATCATTTGTGATGCTTCATCTCGTTTAGTGGCATAGCTTGGACCAGAATCACAGACAACATCATATTGGCCAATAGTTGGGTTAAAAATCGAATCAATTGCAGGATTATCTGTTCCAACAGATGCTTGTGGAAGGTTTGGATTAAGCTTAACTGTTCTTGGTGATCCATCTTCTCCAATGATCCTAGCCACTCTGGGTCTGTCATAAACTTTAGGAATCATGTCAAGAATCACTCTTCCGCATTGACGTATTGAGCGGTTTAGGTTGTCTTGATAATGGAAAGTGTTTGTATCTGCTTGCTTTTGTCGCAAAAACAAAGCACGCCCCGATACTTCGTTGGACTGTGCGCCTAAGCTGGGTTGATAGATACCCATAGATTGCATAATGTCATTTTCAGCAAGCTGAATTGCTTGCATGATTGCACTTGATGCTTGAGGAGGTATTGCGCGTTGTGGCGGCCCGACTGGTTGACCCGCAATATTGACGGGATCGTATTCTAAGTAAGCAACAGATTCTTTGTTTGCTCTTCCCCAGTTGGGATCTGTTTCAAACTGCCCTGCAACACCAATAAAAGGAGCCTTTGGAGATAAGGCTACATTTTCAGCGTTGGCCGACAAATAATAGTTGTACATCCTTTGAGCGTCTTTAGCATTGCGCACAAGACCTGCAAGGTAGCGCCTGCCCTGTAACCATAGCTCATGGCCAATAACAGGAATAATTGGGATGTACTTACATGGGATTTCAGTCTGTTCTAAGATTGTGTCGCCAGTAACCTTGCACCACATGCAGCGCTTTACATCAGCCATTCGGCTCATCCCGGTTTCTGGGTCTTGAATCTCCTGCTCTTCATGCTCAATATAATAATACTCAGCCACGCGCACTGAATCTTCAGTGAACCAACCTTGAGCATCACCATTGCCGGCTGCATCCCATTGCGTTTCCGGAAGGTCTGGATACATGCGCTTAAATTCATCTTTTGCCATTTCTTCAGCAATGATGCACCACTCAGCGTCTGACCCATCAGGTTGTTTGCTGTGCGGGTCCATGTACACCTTAAATGGATCAGGCACTCGGTCAATATATATCTCTTGATCAAAACTTGTGTCATCTGCCCAATCGTTTCTAACTCTAAAAAAGCCCAGACCTGTATCAACCTGACTTTCTACGGCAGTGTCATAAGCAATAGAAGCGTTGCTATTATCTTGAATGTGTCTGATAAGGCCCATGAGTACATCAGCGGTATCTTGATCAGCACCAGAATTAACAGGACGAACACGAATAGATGGTGTATTTTGACGTATCTCATTAACCACCTTATCTCTAAACTGAAGTAGTCGATTTACCACCAACATGGGTCGTTCCTTGCCTGGTCGGTTACGATCATACTTCGCAGCCTCTGGCCATTGATCACCCAGACGCGCAAAACGAATATCGTCCATCATCTCTTGACGGTTCTGAGCCGTAAACTCAACAGCTGTAGCAAACCGTTTTCTGATGGTTTCTAATATTTCTTCTGTGCGAGTTTCAGGCTCTGCGTTGTTGCCTAAGTCTTCAAAAATGCTATCTGCGTCTAAGTTCATTATGTTGTACTCTCTTTAACTCATCCAATCGCCACCACGCATACCGTCATCAATACGTTTGCGTTTAATGTTGTCGTTTTTCAACTGATCAACGCATGTTGCCAAATATCTAAAAGCATCAGCCCCATGAGAATACTCATCATGCAGAGGACTTCCTGGTTCTTCAGTTCTAGCATTAATTGATCTTCTGTACCGCTTTAAACATTCCTGCAATCGTTCGGTTTTTACCTTATCCATCCACAAACGCGGAAACATCATGCGACATAGCTTAATGCCATGTTCAATATCTCCAATAGGAATAATTTCAGTTGACCATCCCATTTGCTCTAAGAGCTCTTGAGCTGATTTTCCTGTTTTGTAATCTTTTGTGACACCGTCATGCGGGAGCCACATTTTTCCCCAATTGTACGGTTTCTGCTTTAATTGTGTGCTGTACCAATCAAGCGTTTGGTGTGAGTTCTCAATATAATCAACAATCCTACATTCTGATCCAGATCTCTGTGCAATGATAATTGCCATGCTATCGTTCCAACCAAGATCCCAGATAGCGTGCGTTTTTAAAACTGGGTCATGATTGCAAATAGTAATCCGGCTTTCATCAAACATTTGCTGAAATTCTTCAGCGTATATTGCCCCATCCACAACGGTTTTGGGCTGACCGTTCCAAATGTTTTCGTAGTCTTTAGGGTTTGTTTTTAAACAATGCAATCGTTCTTTTTCAAGAACTTCAGGAAACCAAGGATTATCATTCCAATTAATTTTAACGATTAAAGAATCAGGAGGTGGATTTATAATAAATCTTTTATAAGTTTCATCAGTATCCAGATCAGGATTAAGAGTAATCCAAATTTCTGATTCAGGTTTGCGTATTGTTGGAATCAAAATATCCCATGATTTTTTGGAAACAGTTTGTGCTTCTTCAACCCAAACCCTGTCCACACCTTCAAATGATTTAATAGACTCAACTGTATGACTGGCTAACCCGGCAAAACTAAATTCAGAGCCGTTTTTACCTTTAATGGCGGACTCAGTTACTGAAAAGAAATAGCCAAGATTCATCTCTTGGATCTGATCCACCAGCAATGTGTGTACCGATTGTTTGATTGACTTTTGAATTTCACGCGCACAAAGAATCCTTAATGGTTGTTGAGCAGCTTGAATAAGTAATGCTCTAGCTGATGCCCAAGACTTACCAGAACCTCGTCCACCGTGATAGCACTTAATTCTGTGCTTATTAAAGATGGCTTTAAATTTTGGAGGAAACTTAACTTCAGTCTCCAAAGTTCACCTTTAAAGAATGTTCAACAGGTCCGCCATCAGCGCCTGTAATTTGCATTTTATCAACTTGAATACCGGCTGCTTTTGCTCTTGCTACTTCTGCGCTAATAGCAGCACTAAATTGATTGTTTTCTACAGCTGCTTTTCTAAGATCCAAAAGATCATCTAAATGACTTTCAAGAGTTATTCTTGCGCTTCTCGCAATTGGCTCCCTAATTTCTTTTACCCTTTGTGCAATCTTAGCGTCTGCCATAAGCTTAGAAGCGTTAACATTAACGCTAGAATCTTTTGTGGTTTCATTAACATCAAATGCTGATCTGTACGCATCTGATTGATTCATTCCAGACGCAACAGCACAAGCAAATGCCTCTTGTTTGGCGGTTAATTTAATCATCTTCGCTGCGTTGAAACCATTGATCACACGTATCCGTTCTTTGAACTATTATTGATTCTTGAGTTGTATGATGATCAAGAACACAACGACCAGGACTAGAATCAAATCTAACGACATCGTAAAACTCACAATTCTCACAAATCTTATCAATAACTTTCATTTAAAACTTCTGTCAATTTTTGCATATAGTGCAATGCTTTTTCTGCATCATCTGTTGATCCTGGCTTTAACCCATGACGCATAGAATATTTAATAATATTACCTTTCAAAAAGCCAATAAACTCATTACGAGTTAACACTGCCTCCATGACACACCAAGGGTGAACCGCCATTATTTTATAATGTGATCCTCCAATTTGTGCATCATCTGCTTTTATTGTTGTATGACTGTTCTTTTTTTGATTTAAATTTTTTAACCATTCTTCCGCAACGGCTGTCCATTCTTCTGAAGTGGCATTATCAATGCTCATATTTTATCCAACCTGTGCATTGCATAAAAATCGCTATATTTTTCAGGATAACGTTTTGCTAATTTTTCTATGTTTTCTCTTGCGATTGTTTCAAGAGATTCTCCAAGGACACTAGCAGAATAAGCGCAATACCACAAAATATCACCAATTTCTTCACGCAAATTATCACGGTCAATATTTTGGTCATATATTTCAAACTTTTTTACAGCATCTGAAAATTCACCTGCTTCACCTGTCAAACCTAAAGCAGCGTGAACTAAACCTTTTCTAAATCCTAGGTCTTTAGACGTTCGATTTGCAATCAACTGGTACTCTGCCATATCCATTTATATTTTTGCCTCTCTACGAGCCTCTTGATGCGCTTTAGCCCATTTGCTTGCTTGTTCTTTATGATAGCACCCGCAGGACTTGCTCATACCGCTCAAAATGTTTTGCGCCAAAATACTTCTGATTGTGCCACATTTGCATTTAGTAACAACCACTCTTTTTCCGTTGACATAAGGTTTATCATCTTCAATCACGGTCCAATAACCAAATGACTTACCCACAAGTTTTAAGTTCCGTTTCCTTGTCTTCTTTGGAAAGTCTGGGCAACCCTGCCCAATGTGTTGCTTCGCATCCTTCATAATATTGTCCAATTATTGCTGTTCCGTGTTTTAATCTTAATAATACTTTAGTTCCTTTTGGAGCTGGATAAATACTAATTTTTTTCCAAACCGGCATATACTCAGATTGATATTTTTCTGTCATTGGAATTTTAATATTTTAACTTTAACACCGCCGTTAACTACGGGATATCCGTACTCAGCTATAATTTTTTTAACCTGTTTATCATTTTCATAAATAATACCTTGCAAGGAATCCAAAACTACTTTAAGCGCATTATCTATATCAATACAGGTTTTTGATGCTTCGCCTTTTGCAGTCAACTTCGGTAGCAATTCTATTATGACCAGCACGTCATCATGCGTCAAGTTGTATTCGGATGCCCCTACAGTTGCTTTAACGTGCGTTTTAAACACAACAGCATCTTTGGATGGAACCATCCGATTTCTGAAGCAACGCCAGTAACGGTTCGCTGATGGGGGATAATTTAGCTCAATCTCGATCATGCTTAAATCCTCGGAAACAACAAACAACGGAACAACGAAATTTGCCTCTATTTTGACCTCCTAAAACAACCCGTTTGGTAGTTGTTCCGTCCTATAGGAAAAAATGTTCGGAACAACCCCCCTTGATGTGGGGCTTAACGCCCCCATCATCGGGTAGGGTTTTTCATTGTTCGGCAACACTACGGAACAATGGGAACAATGTACGGAACAACCTCATTTTTCACCCGCTGGACGATAGTATTTAGTTGCGTTTTTATGCTCGCCTTGCACGTTAATTTCTACTTTTTGAGCATCCGTCAATTCTGCAAGCGCCTCTAGTAAATACGTCTTTTTCCCTCCAATTTCTTCGTAAATTTTGTTCGTACTGACCCCTAAAAAGCTGTACAGACCTTCATCCATTGCCTGTTTCCATTCCCTTTTAATATAGTCCAATACCCTTATTAAGCGCATTGAATCATCCATGTTTTTATTGCGAGCAGATACCTCGGCTTTCCTAGCTTCCATCGAATCATCACCGAATAAAGGTTGCGGAATACCGAACCTATATACTATATCTTGAATCTCTCCCCAAGGCGTTGATACTGTTTCATTACCAGTAATGGTATCCATTTCCATTTCATTAAAAGCCGCCTCAAATCGTTTTTTACCCAACACAAAAAAGCGCTTATCAGGAATATCTTCATCCTTAACTAAAAAAGCCACCCCATGCGCGTCACCTACCCAAGCACCGCCACCTCTCGGTGAAAGTTCATCAGGCGCAGAGGTGCGAGTAATCGCTTTTGCTAGATGCGCTATGAGCCACATAGAGCCACCGTTAAGCGTTTTTTTAATCGAACCTATGGCTCTACCAATCTCCGCGTTATCGTTCTCATTGTCTAGGTCAATCGTTGCGTTACTGGTATCAAAAATAATGAGTGGATCAATCATGTAATGGTTCTGATTAGCTTCCGCTTCGTATGAATAGCGCTCACGCCAGAACTCTATAGACTTAGCCAGTTGTTCTGGTTTCCGCCTGTTCGCGGGGATCACATGAAACCATTCATCAAACTCTGATGCAGGAGCCACGTTCTCCGCGCTCATCATCATACCTTTTACGATACGCCTTAACTGACCAGGATCTTCAGTGACGTATATAACCTTCCTGCGTAGCACAATGTTAATGTTCGGAACCTTCCACAAACCCGCAACAATAGCAGCAATAGGAACCACAGCACTGGTCTTGCCGACACCGGCTGCACCGGCTATAACCGTCACGCCTGTGCCGATAAATCCGTCCACTGTATATTCAATATAATCAAAATTCCCACTGAAAAAACGGTTCCCTATAGGCTCATCATAGACAGGATCGTGAACCATGGCTTGATTGATGTTCGACTTAGGGTTGACCCAACCCAAGCCCTGGGCCTCTTTAAGAATGTGCCTGTAGTCTATTTCGTTTTTCGTATCTATGGGAAATGTTTCCCATTTGTTTCGAGCTTCAGCCGGATCATAAACATCGCTTGATTGTGACCATTCCATCCATAAAGATCGCCCGTCCTCACCGTGTTTTTTAAGCGCTAGTCCAAACTGCACCCAAGTATCGTAATCATCGGATCTGATTCGTGTAAGCGCTGAACGAATATCCGCCACCTGAGCGGGTGAAAGGCTGTGTTCACCATGACTAATGATCTGATTGAAGTTCTTCGCTCTACGCGCCTCATACGGCCTTAGAACCTGTTCTACGAAGTCGGTTAGATCAGTAAATGATTCGCACCTGTGAGCTGCACCTGTAACCGTAAAGAATCGCCCTGTAGAATAAGCCTCTATACCGTCTTCTTTGCTTGACCCTATAGATTTAAACTCTTTACCGTAACTAATGGCATGTACACCATCACCGTTTGGTGAGGATTCAACATAACCCGGTAGGTCGTTCCAAAGCACTTGGAGATGTGCGTGTTTAGAAATTTCATCAAAATCGATGCCCTGCCAATAATTGCCCGTTCCATCTGGGCCTAACGCAAATCCTAAACCCGCATACGGTTCCGGGCTATTAAGAATAGCCTCTGATGCGTGTTCAAAGGTAGCCAGCTCAAAAAGATCCTCTTCAGTGTCGGTTGATTTGCGCGTGAAACCAGAAATATAAAAAGGAACCTTTCTGGGCTTCTTACCAACTACAGGATGTGGGACTTCCTTCCATAAGAGCCATCGCTTTGCGTGTAACATCGCATCGGGTATTTCTTCCGAGATACCTTCAAGGCTTTCTAATAACTCTCCTGTGTCTTTATCAATAATCATTCTTGCGTCCTTCCAAATAATCACTGATCGCTTTTACAGCCGCATAAGAAGGGTTAACAGTGCGCCGCTTCGCAATGTCTTTAACCGTGTTGTAGTGTAGCCCTGTAGCCTCTGCAACTATCATTAAGCGCCGATCTGATAAAGCATATCTAATTTGTTCAAGCGTCATCATGTGCGTGTCCTCTGTTAAAAAATGTTAATCAAGTGTTGACACCTTACATGAATTAGTCTTATGATTCAACTGCCGTCACAACTTGCATCGTGCAAACCGTGACATATGGAGTTTTATATGAGTATTAATCTAAAAACCACAAGCAATGTTCACTCAAATGGAGTGAAAATTCTTGTATATGCCCAAGCCGGAGCCGGAAAAACTTCGCTGATACCTACTTTACCTAACCCCATTGTTCTAAGCGCTGAAGGCGGTCTGTTATCTATTGCGGATGCAGACATACCCTTTATTGAGATTAGTTCAATGACGGACCTTACAGAGGCTTATGGGTGGTTGACTGAATCTAAGGAAGCAGAAAGTTATCAATCTGTTGCCTTAGACTCTATCAGTGAAATTGCAGAGGTAGTGCTTAACACGGAGAAGAAACAAACCAAAGATCCTAGACAAGCGTATGGGGCCATGCAGGAAGCCATGACGGACATCATACGTTCCTTTCGTGATCTTCCGAATCGCCACGTGTACATGTCAGCCAAGTTGGACAAGTCCCAAGATGAAATGGGTCGTATTTTGTATGCGCCTTCTATGCCTGGTAACAAGACTGGACAATTGCTTCCATACTTCTTTGATGAAGTGCTTGCGTTAAGGGTTGAGAAAAACGCGGATGGTGAATCTACTCGTGCGTTGATGTGCGATTCTGACGGGCTTTGGTTAGCGAAGGACCGTTCAGGAAAGCTAGAGGCATGGGAAGTACCTGACTTGGGAACGATTATTCAAAAGATTGGGGGGAGATGATGATAAATAGACTAGCAACTGAATGGATCACGGCTAAAGAAGCCGAGCGGGTAGCTGTAGAAAAGCGCCGATCTATTGAGGATCAGCTAAAGCTACACCTGAAAATACAGGAGCAAGATGAAGGCACGATTTCACACAAAGATGATGTTTATACGATCAGGGCTGTGTGTCGCATGAACCGTAAAATTGATTCCGAAAAGCTTTTAGCAATAGCAGGTCAAAACGGCTATGCTGATCAGTTGGCTAATCTTTTTAGGTGGAAACCTGAAGTGATTCAATCAGCATGGAAGTCTGCTGATCCTAAGATGATACACACACTAAGCGCCGCCATAACAATGGAACCTGGGCGTCCTTCTTTTTCAATTACAACCATAGGTGAATAACAATGGCATTACTTAACAACGTATTTGAACTCTCATCAGTACCTGAGCGCGAAGAGCGCACTAACGACTTTACGCCAATTCCTGCCGGATGGTACACCGCTATGATGATGCGTACCGAGATCAGACCCACCAAAAAAGGCGGCGAAATGATTAACATTAGATATGACATCACAGGCCCGGAACACGTTGGCCGTGTTGTGTTTGGGAACATCAACATTGCAAATGACAATCCAGTAGCGGTACAGATTGGTCATGAGCAGTTAGGCCAGATTCTTAGGGCCATTGGTCTTGATCGTTTGCGTGATACTGATGAATTGTCGGGTCATACATTGCAAATTAAGGTTGAGGTGCGTAAGTCTGAGGGTTATCCTGATGCTAATGAAGTGCGAGGCTGGAGGGCGATTCCATCAAGCGTACCTAAATCACCATTTGCAGACTTAAAAAGCGATCTAGGAGCAGAACCCGCACCTAAGAAAGCGTCTACGGCTAAAGCTAACCCACCTTGGGTTAAGTAACGATTGTCTCCCTCTCTGGCGGTCTTATGGCCGCCTTTTTTTTGAGCTAAAAAACATGAACATTCAAACCTTAATAGATGCTCAACATGAGTCTTTACGAGAACCACCGCGTAGTCACTTGGGATGCTCCACACTCGGACATCCATGCGATAGATGGTTATGGTTATCCTTTAGGTGGGCTGTGGTGGACAAACCCAGCGGACGAATATTGCGTCTTTTCAGAAGAGGCCAGCTGGAGGAATTACAGGCTATCAAAGACCTACAGGCCATTGGTTGCAAATTCAGCCATGCCCAGAAGCGGGTGGAGTTCGGTTCTAACGTATCCGGTAGTCTTGATGGCATATTAGAAGGTGGTTTACCGGATCACGAGTTAAAGCGCTTTGTGGTTGAGTTCAAGACGCACAATAAAAAGTCGTTTGATGAATTAGAAAAAAAAGGCGTTGAGCTTTCAAAGCTAACGCACTGGGTTCAGATGCAAGTGTATATGTTGGGAACACAGATTACCCAAGCGCTTTACTATGCTACCTGTAAAGACGATGACCGCATCTATACCGAAATTGTCAAGCTAGAAGTTGATCCCGCTACGTATTACGTCAATAGAGGCAAACGCATTGCCTTGTCTGATTCGATGCCTGAACCGATCTCAAGCAATCCTAGCTGGTATGAGTGCAAATTCTGCCCTGCCTGGGAGTTCTGCCATCAAACCAAATTAACTAAAGAGGTTAATTGTCGTACCTGCGCTCATTCAACAGCTACAAAGGATGACCAGTTTACGTGCGCCCAATTTAATAATGAGCCTATGCCGGTTGAATGGCAAAGACAAGGCTGCACTCAGCATGTGCTACACCCTGATCTAGTTCCCTGGCCCAGAACGGTCAGCAAGGTTCAAGGTGAAGCGGTTTACATCATTGACGGTAAAGAGGTGCGTAACGGTGAGCCGGATGCTTATGTATTTAGTAGTAAGGAGTTAATTGCTGATTCCACCGCCTGTGCCAATCAAGATGATCGGGTACAAGAGCTGCGAGAAAGTTTTAATGCAAAAATAATTGAAAAAAGTGTTGATATTGATATGTAGTGGTCTTATTCTTACATTCAAGCCACGGGGCTGACAACAAAAACACCAACTTGGAGACAGACAAATGACACAACAAGACGCAAAAAGAATCGCTTTATTAGTCGAATTTATGGCAGCTCAACAATATGACCAATCAGCGGTAATCTTGAAAAAGCTAACTAAAGATTATCCTGAAATGGGCACAGCTTTAGCATCTGAACTAGGGTTCACAAATCACCCTAAATACAGACAAGAATCTTAATAGGAGACACCACCATGACCACACTACTACAAATCGCTTTTATCTTGTCTGTAATGACCTATGCTTTTGTTGGCTTTGTGCAGGGTTACTAAGATGGATTACGAACCCATAAACATAGCAGGGCTGAAATACAAACAACAAAAACGCAATTGGTTTAATTGTATGCGCGTTAAGCTGATTGATTGGCAGATTCAGCGTTGTTACAAAAGAACCGCTCAATTGATTGAAAAAGCTAAAAAATTAGAGGATTAATAAAATGAAAACAACCTGGACAAAAGAACAAGAAAAATTGATGGAAATTGAATTGCCGTTAATTGGTGTTCAAGAAATGGCAGCTTTGTTAAACCGCAGCAAATATTCTGTTCGGGACAAAGCAAAATCTATGGGTTTAATTTCTAAAAATGCTAGGGTAAGCAATCGAAGAAAGCCTAAATCAGAGGAGTGTTTTTTAGAGCGTCAAATTATGGTTGATGAACTCAAATACTTTATGAATTTTTCTTGGCCAAACAATCAACAAAAAGTTCAAGAGGCTTATGCGCGAATTGATGATGCTGTTGCACATCAAGACCTGAGTTGGTGGTGGAAGCGAAGAGATTTTACGTTAGGTCAATTATGCGAAATCTTTGTTGATAATTATGTTTGGTGGACCGAGCGAGATGTCATTAGAAAAAAAATAGAAAATTTAAAAGAACATTTATTAAGCGGAGCATTTGAAACAAAATCACATGCAATTGATTTGTATTTTGGAGCTCCAGAATGATTACAATTATTTGGAACAATAACGAATTAGACGTAGATGGCAGAATTACTAAGTATTATCCAGCAACGATGGAGGAACCCGCTGAAGGTGGTGACGTTGAAATTAACGCTATTTGGGTAACACTAAAAACTATTGGTGGAGATCTGGTTACGGTAAACATTATGCCGGTCTTAAGTGAGCAAGATTATGAAGAGATTGAAGAGATTATTTGGGAGCGCAGAAATAATGAGCAAAGAACGCGAACTGTTGAGACGGGCACTTGAGGCTTTGAATGATAGAGAGGCGCAGTTAAGTGAGTTGGGATATGGGTGCTTGATGGCAAGGCTTTTAGAAGATGACATCCTAGCCTACCTAGCCTACCTAGCCTCCGAGCCAGAATCCGATGAGCCTGTGGCGTGGTCGGTATTTGACGGTGAGGGAGGGTATGACTATATCTCATACGAAAATAACGAAACTTACAAAGATGAGTTCATATCTCGCAATCGAGCAGAGCATTATAAAGAGTGGGTGCAACCCCTTTACACCAGACCCGCCAAGCCAGAAAGAAAGCCAATGACTCAGGAGGAAATTGATAAGGGGTTTTCACTAGATTGGTTTTACGGATCGTTTGTAGAAGGAATCCGCTTCGCAGAACGACATCACGGGATTGGAGGGGAATCATGACTCAAGAAATTAGAACTTGGACTCTAGTGCTATTTTCTACAATTCACTCATCAACAGACCACGTATTGTTTTCCGCTATGTGGGCTGTTCTTGCCATTTTAAGTTTGATTGCTCAGTGGAGAGAAAAATGACTTCAGAAAGAAAATCATGGGCTGAAATCCCTAAAATGTGGATTACTTACGATGATACAGGATGGATTGAATATGTTTATCCACAAAAAATACCAAATACTGTCGGATGGGTAAGGGCTGATCTGGTTGATGAGTTGATTGAGGCTTTGGAAGCGGCTTTGAGTCACGATCAGCCATATTTTGAAAGATCCAAAACTGCACTAGCCAAGATTAAGGAGGAGATATGAACGAAACAAAATTACGCGCAACGCCGGGGCCTTGGCACTACGACCAAGAAAACAACGCAATTTACAACAAAACGTGTTTATACATTTGCGATGCGCCAAAAAATAACGACCACGACAAACACCTAATCGCCGCCGCGCCTGATCTTTATGAGGCTTTGGAAATAACAGCGGAGTTGGTTGAGGCTTTGGGACATACAGCGAAAAAAGCCAGAGTCGCCCTTGCTAAGGCGCGGGGGGGGAACTATGAGTATTGAAAATAGCCGACCCGCGTTTCCTACCATTAAATGGGAACGTGATGAAGATGGAAATTTCTACCCCAATGAATCTGAAGGCATGACCCTACGCGACCACTTTGCAGGGTTAGCTATGCAGGGGTACGTTTCAAATGACGCATGGCGAAAGGATATGACGCCATACCAAACGGCCAGAGCGGCTTATGGAATGGCAGACGCAATGCTGAAATAGGGAGGGAGATGAAATGAACAAAGCACACGAACTGTTGAGATGGATATATGACGATCTTGAACGAGATACAAAGCTACCTTTGTGGCTAAGAGATAGGGTTCGAGATTTCCTCGCCGCCGAACCAGAATCCGATAAGCCTGTGGCGTGGATTACACCAGACGGGGAAGGATTTCGAATGAGGTTTGAGCCACCAGTAAACGATGTTCCGCTTGGATGGACTCCCCTATACACCAAACCCACCGCGCCAGCAAGGAAGCCGATGACTCAGGAGGAAATTGATAAGGGTTTTTCACTAGATTGGTTTTACGGATCGTTTGTAGAAGGAATCCGCTTCGCAGAACGACATCACGGGATTGGAGGAGAGGGATGAACAAAAGACACAAACATTACGAAATCATAATGGCGTGGGCATCTGGGAAGGAGATTCAGTTTTTTGATAGTGATGAGAATCAATGGCGTGATTGGGGACACACTACCTGCCCTTCCTTTATAGTAACTTCTGAATGGCGCATCAAACCTGAACCTAAGCCGGATGTGGTGGTAGAACTTAAAGCATTTGATGGGGAAGTTTGGATTAGTCGTGACGCAAACCTTATCCTCACTTTCGACGGAGAGGATGGCAGACTAATTAAAGCTGAGGTGATTGAATGAACGATGATTTTATGATTGTTATGTTTTGGGTTACTACACTATAGGAGAATGATTATGAGATACGCACTAACGCTTTTTATACTAGGATCAATTAATGTTGCTTATGCAAATCAGCTTGGTTGTTATCATTTCGGGAACATAACCCAATGCGATAACGGAGTCTCAACTTATCAATTTGGAAACATAACACAGATCCAATTACCCACACCCATACACACATTACAAATACAACCAG
>Ga0208871_1000413_pt1 | contig 13376 bp, 14 predicted proteins | sample CryBogCBE19Jun07_FD_184592 | JGI IMG/M metagenome (GOLD analysis project Ga0208871, IMG submission 184592) | Freshwater microbial communities from Crystal Bog, Wisconsin, USA - CBE19Jun07 (SPAdes) | ecosystem: Environmental > Aquatic > Freshwater > Bog lake | place: Crystal Bog, Wisconsin, USA...
TGCTAACAAACTTGGTTTAGCTGATTCCCCTAGTCCTGACCCTGCAGAGACTCCCTCCAAAGAGGTAGAGCAACCTGAGCTGACAGAGACAAAAGAGGAGCAGAGTTTACCAGAGGCACAAGAGGAAACCAAACCAGCAGAGGAAAGTGCTAGAAAGCCCAAACTTGAAAAAAGGTTTGATAAAGTCATCAAAGAAAGGGAACTTGCCAGAGCTGAGGCTCAAAAGGAAAGGGAACAGAGAGAGACTTTAGAAAACAGGATTAGGGAACTTGAACAGGCATCTAAGCCCAAAGTGGCAGAAAATCCTGATAGAGAACCCCAACCTAGTGACTTTACTGATGCATTTGAGTATGCAAAAGCATTAGCAAAGTTTTCAACTGAAAAGGCATTAAAAGATAGAGATGTAGCTGAAAAGCAAAAGCAAACTCAAGCAGAGAGAGAAAAGATGATGACATCTTGGAACTCTAAGCTAGAGCAAGCTAAGCAAGAGTTACTAGACTATGAGGATATGATTGCATCATCAGATGTGGTTGTATCAGATCAGGTTAGGGATGCAATTTTGGAGAGTGAGGCCGGACCTAAAATCCTCTATCACCTTGCAGAAAACCCAGAGGTAGCTGAAAAAATCAGTGGCATGTCTTTGATTAGTGCCTTGAGAGAGATTGGGAAATTGGAGGCTAGATTTGAAAAGCCTGCTGAAGCACAAAAGCCTGCTGTGAGAAAGAGCAATGCACCAGCACCTATTAATCCTATTAGAGGGGGTTCTAATGTTGAAGTGCCAATAGATTCAAATGGGAATTTTAATGGTACACCTCAGCAGTGGAAAGAACTCAGGAAAGCAGGAAAGATTAGGTAAACAATTTTTTAATCTTAAAAGGAAATCAAAATGGCAAATAATTTGCTAACAATATCCAAGATCACCAATGAAGCGTTGATGGTCCTGGAAAACGAGTTGACATTTTCGTCAGAAGTGGATCGTAACTATGATGATCAGTTCGCTGTGGTCGGGGGCAAGATTGGCAACACAGTCAATGTCCGTAGACCTGGAAGGTTCATTGGTACAACCGGGCCGGCTTTGAACGTAGAAGACTTCAACGAAACTTCAGTTCCAGTCACTCTTTCAACGCAGTTCCATGTGGATACACAGTTCACCACAGCTGACCTTGCACTATCTCTTGATATGTTTAGTGACCGCGTTTTAAAACCTGCGGTCGCTGCCGTAGCAAATAAGATAGACAGGGATGGTCTGACAATGGCGGCTCTCCAAACAGCCAACATAGTTGGAACTGCTGGTACACCTCCAACAGGACTCATCACTTACCTAACTGCTGGTGCTTACTTGGATGCTGAAGGCGCACCAAGGGATGGTCGCAGAGCCTGTATTGTTGAACCCTTTACATCAGCAACTATTGTTGATTCACTGAAAGGTTTGTTCATGCCGCAGGAAGCGATTGCAGAGCAGTACAGGAAGGGGCTGATGGGCAGGGACAGCGCGGGCACGAATTGGAAATTGGATCAAAACGTCGTAAGCCAAACCTTTGGTAGCTACAGTGGTAACACATTGTCTGCTGACACTACAGCTCAAGTTGGTTACCTTTCAACTGGTTGGTCACAATACTCCACAATTCAGATCAAGGCATCCACTTCAAGCACATTAAATGCTGGTGATGTGATCCAAATTGCTGGTGTCTATGCAACTAACCCACAAAACAGACAGGCTTATGGTTCTGGTAAGTTGCGTAACTTTGTAGTTCAGTCCACAACAACAGTTGGAACTTCAGCTACAAACATCACAGTTGCTCCAGCAGTTATCATTGGTGGTCAGTTCCAAAACTCAATCATCATTGGTTCTACTTCTACTACAGCAGTGGTTACACCTTTCAACAACACTGGAACACTATCTCCACAAAACATGCTTTTCCATAGAAATGCATTTACCTTGGCGGTAGCGGATCTAGAGTTGCCAGAGGGAGTCCACTTTGCAGGCAGAGCATCTGATAAGGAAGTTGGACTTTCCATGCGGGTTGTTCGCCAATACACAATTAATAACGATAGTATTCCTACTCGTTTAGATGTGTTGTATGGTTGGGCACCGCTCTACCAAGAACTTGCTTGCAGAATCGCGGCTTAACCCATTAATTTAAAGGAAACTAAAAAATGAGTAATCCCGGACCAGCAACCACAATCACAGCACATCCACAAAATGTAACCACTAATCAGGCTCTGCGCTTGATTGGTGTTGCTAAGGGTGTTAACCTAAATGCTGTGGCTTTCACACCAGTACCAGTTGTTAACTCAACTGCTTATTTGCCAAAAGAAATGATTGTTACCAATGTAAACAATGCAGGCTCTGTAGTTTCATTGTCAACATCAACAGCCTTGGGCATTACAACCACAAATGCTGGATCACCCTCTAGCTTGTTTGGTGCTTTGACAACTGCACAAATCTCTGCATTGTCAACAGCAGTTTTAGGCACAGCTTATGTTGATTCAAGCTCAACTAGCTTGGCTTATAACAACCAAACTTTATATGTTGATGTGACCACTGCCTCTGGAGCAACTGGTACAGGAGATGTATATGTTTATGGTTATGACTTTAGCTAAAAAAGCTAAATAAATTGAAAGGGCTACTCCCAAAAGGGGTAGCTTTTTCTTTTTTAAACAGTACAATTTAATAATCTTAAAGGAAAAATCATGCCCTCAACCACAATATTGCGTGGAAATGTAAATGCATATTTCTTAGCAAATCCCTCACTCACACCATCAGCAGTAACTGGTACTTCAGCATCACAAAGTTTCACAGTTCCTGGTCTTTTGACAACTGATATTACCAATGTTTCATTCAATGGTGGTGCTCAAACAGCAGGAATTGCAATTGCAAATGACTATGTTTCTGCTGCAAACACTTTGACAATTCAATTTGTGAACACATCTGGGTCTTCAGCAACTCCAGCATCAGGTTCATATCTAATTGAAGTGCTCAGAAGTGATGGTCCAATACCTGTTAATGCAGTCTAATCATGGCAAATACCAGTGTATACAGACCCATAGGGCAAACCTATGCTGTGGCAGTAACAACAACTGCAAGTAGTTCTTTAAGCATTGTCCCAGTTGGCAATGACCAAATTAACTACTGTGCATTTTTGAATACTGGCTCTACACCTATTGCTATTTCAATTGCTCCTTTAAATCCTACTAGCATCACTCCAACTCCAGCAGTATTGCCTACAGCAGGAAACACTAGCACATCATTTGTGCTTGGTATTTCTATGTCTCAGCCTACTGTTATTGCAGTGCCTGCTAATGGATTTAATTTGAGTGCAGTTGGAACAGCAAATACTTTATATGTAATGCCTGTGGCAGATCAATCATGACAAACCAAGTAGCTTTTACAAATACAACTAACACAGTTCCTGTTACTACTTTCTCTACTCAACCAGTTATAGCAAGTGGATTTGGTACTTCACCCACAATTAAAGGTGTAAGTCCAAATTGTTTTGCTGTAACTGTGGGGTCAGGGGGAGCCGCATCTGGAACACTAACACTCCCTCCAGCTCCAAATGGCTGGATGTGTATTGCTAATGATGTTACTAGTGGTTCAAGCCTATTTTTGCAACAGACTTTAAGCACTACAACATCAGTAACTGTAACTGGCTATGGAATTACCACTGGACTTGCATCAAATATGTCTGCTGGTGATGTCATTGTCATGACTTGCATTGCATATTAATTATGAGTGCTCCTGCCCTAACATCTGACCAAAATATCCTGCCAGTTCAGGCATATTTTAATTTGGATGGTAGTTTTAATACTTTCATAGGGCAGGGGCATCCTTTTGTTGTTTCTGCAACTGAATCAATTGGTATAAACAATGTAACAACCAATGCTACTTTTTATCCTGTTTTTAGCCCTGTTAGTAGTGGACAAGTTACCAGTTTAGATGTATTTACTGGTTTAACTTACAACCCAAGCACAGGCTTATTAACTACAACTGCATTGCAAGGTAATCTTAAAGGTATTGCTGATTTAGCCACAAATTTAGTGGGAAGTTATACAAATGCACTTGTATATCAATCAACCAACAACACAACTTCTTTTATTGCAAATGGTACAACAGGTCAATATCTAAGTGCTAACACTAGTGGAGCACCTACTTGGGTAACTCCCACATTTGCTGGATCAACTGTTACTGATGATACATCTACAAATGCCACAAGATACCCTTTATTTTCCTCAATAACATCAGGAAATTTATTAACAGAATATACAAGTTCCACAAAGTATCAATTCAATCCTAATACTGGGGCATTAACAGCTACATCTTTTGTGGGTTCTGGTGCTAGTTTAACCAGTATTCCTAATGGGGCACTTGTAAATTCAAGCATTACTGTTGGCACAACAGCTATTTCATTAGGTTCTAGTTCCACAACATTGGCTGGTTTATCAAGTGTAACTTCTACCAGTTTTGTAGGAGCATTAACTGGCAATGCTAGTTCTGCAACAACAGCTACAAGTGCAACTGTTGCATTAAATGTTCAAGTAACAGATAACACATCTAGTTCAAGCACTTTTTATCCAACATTGTCACCTGGAACAACTGGATCAACAAACTATGCTTTAAATACAAGTTCTACAAAATTAAGTTTTGTGCCAAGTACAGGCACTTTAACTGCAACTAATTTTTCAGGACTAGCATCTTCAGCAACCAATATTGCAGGGGGTTTTGCTAATCAAATCAATTATCAAACTGGGACAGGAACTACTTCATTTATAACAGCCCCATCAAGTTCAGGAACATATTTAGAGTGGAATGGTTCTGCATTTGTTTGGGCAACTCCTGGAGGTGGTGGTACAGTTACATCTGTTGCTCAATCTTTTACTGGTGGACTAATATCAGTTTCTGGTTCACCAATAACAACTTCAGGAACTTTGGCATTAACAGTTGCTGGAACTTCAGGAGGCATACCTTACTTTAGTTCTGGAACAACTTGGGCATCTAGTGGTGCATTAAGTCAATATTCTTTATTAGTTGGTGGTGGGGCAGGAAATGCTCCCACATCTTTATCTTCTACAGGAACTGCCAATCAGGTATTAATTTCTAATGGTGCAAGTGCAAATCCTAGTTTTACTTCTGCACTAACTGGTCTAACTATAGACAACACAGTAATAGGTGCTACAACTGCTAACACAGGTAAATTCACAACCTTAGAAGTCACAGGAACATCAACCCTTGGAGATGCTTCTACTACTTATATCCAGGTGGTAGGGGATGCTTCTTACCCTGCAATTAAAGCGGCAGGAGGAACAAATACACCTCTTGTGTTGCAACCATTGGGAACAGGAGCATTACAAGCACAACAGACTACATCTAGTGCTACAGGTGGTAATGCTAGGGGTGCTAATGCGGTTGATTGGCAAACAAGTAGATCTACTGCGGCACAAGTAGCTAGTGCTTTAGCATCAGTTATTTCAGGTGGAATTAACAATACTGTTACCACAAACTATTCTTCTATTGTTGGTGGTAGCACAAATAGTACTGGTGGTGGTAACTACGGTTTTATTGGCGGTGGCTTAAGTAATAATGCTGGATCAAACGTATCACAATTTGCTACTATTGTTGGTGGCAATGCAAACCAAGCGGTTGGGTTTTTTAATTTTATAGGCGGTGGCGCATCAAACTCAGGCACAGCATCAAGTACCGCAACAACAAACACAACAACAATTGCATTAACTGCACAAACAACTGTCTATTTATCAAGCACTAACGCTAATATCAAAGTAGGGCAATTAATTACTGGAACAGGCGTTGTTAACTATACCTACGCAACATCATCTGTAACAACAGGAACTCCTGCGGTAATGGCAACGTCCACTATCTCAGGTACAACTCTTACAGTAGGTTCTTTAACCTCTGGAACAATAATAGCAGGACAAGTATTAACAGGAACAGGGGTTACTGCGGGAACATACATTGTTTCAGGCTCTGGTTCTACTTGGACAGTATCGGCATCTCAGACAGTAGCCTCTACGACAATAACAGGAACTGCTTATACATTCACAATCAGTCAAGCTGCAACAACTACTGCTGGTATAACATTATCTTTCTACACACCTCATGGAGTAGTAGTAGGAGGAGGAAATAACCAAGCAACAGGTTCGTATAGCTTTATTGGTGGTGGTGGTGATGCGGGTACTGCGGCTAATAGGAACGTAGCTTCAGCAGACTGGTCAACAGTAGTTGGTGGAGTTGGAAATCAAGCTACTGGAATTGGGGCTTTTGTTGGTGGTGGTGGAGTTTATTTAGGTACTGTCAATGGAAACAATGCTTCTGGTGTATTTTCTGTTGTTGGTGGTGGATTAGGTAATCAAACATCAGGACAAGGTGCATTTATTGGAGGTGGTTATACAAATTATGCAAATGGTAATTATTCTGTTGTTAATGGTTACAATGGAACATCTAGAGGAATAGACTCTGCATTTATATTATCTTCTAGGAATTCCAATAATACACAAGGTTTTAGTCAAAGTGGTTGGTATAACTTATCAGTTTCTACAACTACTACAGGTGCGGTAGCACTTTCATCAAACAGTAATGCTGCAGGTACAACAAACCAAGTAGTATTACCTAACGGACAAACTGGCACAGTATCTGTATACACATTTAGAGTATTAATATCAGCGCACAACTCAGCAAATACAACTGATATTGCGGGATGGCAAATACTTGGTGTCATATCTAGGGGTAACGGAGTAGGAACAACTGCTTTAGTTGGAACACCAACAGTAACATTACTAGGAGCTACATCTGGTGCTATATCAGCAGGATGGGGTACATTATCAAACGTAGCGGCAGTAGCAGACACGACTAACGGAGCATTGCAGATACAAGTTACAGGGGTTGCCTCTACTACAATTAGATGGTCAGCTAGGGTAGAAACTAACGAATTGGCATACTAAGGAACTAACATGGCACTTAAACTAAACTTAGGCACAACTCAATTTGGCGCACCAGCACCAGAGGCTTACGCTAGAGTTACAAACTTCTTTGGAAACAAAGACAATATCCAAGTACAGGTATCTGTGCATTTCTCAAAGGATGCTAGAGATTCAAATCTAAGCCCTGTCATGGAACACGCACACTACATTGGACTAGCAGACTTAGCTGGTAAGGGTGAGCTGATGACTGCAATCTATGAAGTTCTTAAAACAATGTCTCAATACCAAGGCGCAACGGACGTTTAATCATGGCTATTAACCAAGACAACGTAGCAGACAAACTTATTCCTACTACTGGAACATTGACTGTTTCAGGAATACTTACTGCTACAACAGTCAATATTTCTACAACTGCAGGGTCTGGAACTACAAATTATTTAACTTTTGTAGCCTCTGCTACTGGTAGTCAGCCTCAATACACAAATACTAGTTTAACTTATAACTCAACAAATAATGCTATTACAGGAGGTATTCAAGGTGGAACTTTCTAATACATTAATTGTTAAAAAAGAGGCGCTTTAAATGGAAATTATTTGGAAAATTCTTGAAATAAGTGCAGAAAATGAGTTAATAACTCATGCTAAGTATCATTGCTCTTTATCTGATGACACAAATACTGTTGAAACAGAGGGTAATTGGTTTTTTACAGACCCTATCATGAATGTACCATTTGGGCAAGTTACAGAGGAAATGGTAGCAAAATGGATTGAAGATGCTTCTGTTAAAGATGGAGTAAATATTATTACCTCAAGACTGCTAGAACAGTTAAAATCATTAGAAAAGAAAACAGTTGTACCTCCTTGGAAGCCTCAAGTTTTTACACCTAATATATAAAAATGGCACAAACCAATTACACTCCCATAATACTGTATAACAGCGGTACAACCACCAATGCTCCATCTGCTAGTAATTTGGCAAGTGGTGAATTGGCTATTAACTATACAGATGGAAAGCTATTTTACAAAGATAACAGTTCTGCAATCCAAGTAATTGGTTGGAAAACTACTCCTACAACTGCTGGTGGTACTGGATTGACTAGTTACACAGCAGGAGATTTGCCATATTATTCATCAGGCACAGCACTTTCTAAATTAGGTATTGGCACAAGTGGCTATGTTTTAGAGTCAAATGGCTCTGCTCCTACTTGGGTAGCTCAATCTACTTTGTCTGTTGGAACTGCAACAAATGCAACAAATACAGCAATTACAGACAACACTAGTTCTATTGCCACTTGGTATCCAACAATTGTTTCTGCAACAACTGGTAACTTACCACAAACAACATCTAGCACTAAGTTAAGTTTTGTGCCAAGCACAGGAGTTCTCAGTATTACTGGTGCTAATTTGAGTGGATTGACAGCATCAAGTGCAGTAGCAACAGATTCAAGTAAAAACTTAATTAGTGTTACAAATACTGGAACTGGTAATAATGTTTTAGCTACAAGTCCAACAATTACAACACCTACTATTAGTGGAAATTTAAATTTTGCATCTGGTACAAGTGGTATTATTTTCAATAACACAAATGCTTCTGTAAATAGTACATTAAATGACTATGAAGTTGGTTCTATTTCTACTCCATTAAAAGTTGGTTCTACAAATAATACTGCTTATTACAATAATTACAGTCAATATGTAAAAATAGGTAATATTGTTCATGTCAATATAAATTTTGATACTTATTTGCAAACTTTGTCATCTACTGGTGTATTAAGTATAAATCTACCATTTACAACAGGAACAAATTACAGAGCAAATGAGTATTTTAATTACACGTTGAATTCAACTGGTGTAAATTCAGTAGCTGGGATGATAAGTTTAAGTGGTAGTGTAACTAATTGTCCAATTTATACAGATGGAACAGGATCAGTTCAGGCTTCAGTAGCATTGACTTCAACAAGAGTTACTATTCTTGCTTATTTTTGTTATCAGGCATCATTTTAAGGATTAGAAAATGACAATTTCATCAACAACAATAATTGACAAAGTAGAAGTTTTGCAAAATGGAGTTTTGCAAATTCGTCAAGCACAAATATTAACTGAAAACAATCAAGAAATTGCTAGAAATTACACAAGATGGACAAGAGTACCAGGAGATCAAGAGGCTCAATCTGATCCTACTCCTGTGCCTGCAATAGCTTCAGCTATATGGAATTCAATTGTAATTTCTGCTTATCAAGCTGAATTAATAGCACAAAAAACATTAATTGAATAATTAATAAATTAATTACATTAATTAAAACAAAGGCTAAACAAAATGACTACATTAATACCAAAATTTCAACAATCATACTCAAATTCAGTAAATAGAGCAATAAATTTTAAACTTGCAGAATTTGTTTCGGTTCTTGATTTTGGTGCTGTAGCTGATGGAAATACTGCAACTGGAACTGGAACTGACAACACAACATTTTTTCAAAATGCAATAAATTCATTAGGATCAATTGGTTCTTTATATATTCCAGCTGGTGTTTATAAAGTTTCTTCTCAAATAACAGTTCCATCTGGAATTACTATTTTAGGTGCAGGGCCGTATGTTGCAATAATATTTTGTCCAAATGCTTTTAATAGTGATGGGTTAATTAAATTTAATGGAAGTGGCGGACCTCCTACAACAATACAAAATGTTGCTATATTGGCGCAAAACGGAGGAGCTGGTACTTCTTCAATTGGTTTAAATATGGCCGCTAATGGAAGTTTAGGAAGTAATTTATGGATTGGTGGATTTGCTACTCAATGTACTTTAAATTCATCATCTGTTTTCTTATATGATAGTGTTATGGATGAAGGTATATCTTCATCTGCTGGAGTAACTGTTAATTATAATAATACAGTTGTTAGTAATGTAGAAATATATTACAACTATCAGGGTTTAGTAGTTCAGAATATAAGTGGTAATTCTGGGACTGTTTCAATAAATAATATTCAAGTTATTCAATGTCCTTATACTGCATTTGCAATATCTAGTGCTTCAAATGTTCAATTAACAAATTGTGCTATTGTAAGTTCTATTAATTCATTTTCTTATGCTGGTCTTTATATTGTAAATTCTACAAATATTGATGTAACTAATTTACTAGGAACTTTAGTAACAAAACAAACAACTGGTAATGGTGGTGTATATATTTATAATTCAAGTTATGTAAACATAACAAGTTCACAATTAACTAATTTTTATAATGGAATAAATATTTCAAGTGGTTCAGAAATATTAATAAATGGAAATATTTGTTCAAATAATTACAATATTGGAATTTATGCGGCTGGAACAGACAGACTGATTATTAGTAATAACAATTGTAATAATGATGGTGGTGGGACTTCTGATGCTGGTATTTATTCAAATAATTCAACTGCTTATGCAATTCATAATATAACTGGAAATATTTGTACTCAAAATGGTTCTGGAGTACAAAATTATGGAATTTATGCAAATTTAACAAATAATGGTTCAGCATCTGGATTTACTAATATTGTTGGTAATGTTTGCAAATATAACAATACAGCAAATATTAGTTCTAATGGTCTTACAGGAAACATTACTCAAACAGGAAATGTAAGCTAATGTCTAAACTTAAGTCTTTAAACCTAATTAGGAGCTTATATGTCAATTAACCTTTCACCTATTGGTGGCGCAGGATGGCAATTTTTTGATAATAATGGTGTTCCCTTGGCTGGTGGACTTATTTACACCTATTTAGCAGGAACTACAACACCTACTGCTACTTATACAACTGGAGCTGGAACAATAGCTAATTCAAATCCAATTGTTTTAGATTCTTCTGGAAGACCTCCAAATGAAATTTGGTTAAATGGTGGAATATCTTATAAATTTGTATTACAAACAAGTGCTGGTGTCCAAATTTGGTCAATGGATAATTTATCTGGTTTGCCAAGTGCAGGAGTTGAATCATATCAAACAGCTACTGCTGGACAAACAATATTTACTGGACTTTCCTACACAACTAATAACAACAGTATGAAAGTATTTGTAAATGGGTCTAAACAAATTGTAGGGTCTAGTGCTCCAGGTTCTTATGTTGAAACAAATTCAACAACAATTACCTTTAATTCTCCAGGTTTAAATGCTGGAGATATTGTGGAGTTTTTACAATGACAACTCCAAATGATATTATTAGTAGAGCACTTAAAGATATTGGTGCTTTAGAGGCTGGGGAAGTTCCTACACCAGAGGCATCCCAAGATGCTTTTGATATGTTGCAAGATATGTTAGACCAATGGTCTAATGAAGACATGATGGTGTTTTATAAGAATGAAATCATATTTCCTGTTGTTTCTGGACAAACTCAGTACACCATCGGCCCAGGTGGGCAAATTGGTGCTATCTTTACTGGAAGCATTACTGGTAATGTTCTCACTATTACTTCTATCCAGTCTGGGGGCATATCTCTTGGTCAAACTCTTAGTGGAACTGGCATTACATCAGGTACTACTATTGTTCAAATGCTCACAGGAGCAGGAAACAATGTAAATGAGGCTGGTACTTATTTGCTCAACAAGACTTATTCAAGTCCAATATCAAGTGAAACCATAAATTCATATTATCAAAGACCTTTAAGATTTAATTCTGCTTTTGTTAGGATTAATACTTATTCAAATGGTCAGCCAATAACAAATGGTGGATTAGATTATCCTGTGTCTGTGCTTAATGTTGAACAATACCAGATGATTGGTTTAAAAACACTAAATGGGCCGTGGCCGAAGGCTGTGTACTATGAACCCACAGAAACTTTGGGAAATGTGTACCTGTGGCCGAACCCCTCCCAAGGTGAAATGCACATTTTTGTAGATCAATTGTTTCAAAGATTTACAACCCAGTTTGATAATATCAATCTGCCACAAGGTTACAACATGGCTTTGAGGTGGTGTTTGGCTGAAAGATTAATGCCTATGTATGGCAAAGCTAGTCCCACACAAATTCAGATGATTATGAAGTTTGCCGCACAAGGGAAGTCCACAGTAAAAAGGACAAACATGAACCCTGGAATTGTTTCTACTTATGCAGACTCACTTTTGGTTGGAAGACAAAAGGATGCAGGCTGGATATTATCTGGAGGGTTCTTTAGATAATGGCTGATTTTGGCTTTGTCGGCCCCTCCTATGAAGCGGCCTCTATCTATCAAGAGGCTCAAGAGTGCATCAATTTCTATCCTGAAATTGATCCTTTAAAGCCTCCTGGAAGTAGAGGTGTAGTTGCTTTGTATCCAACTCCAGGACTAACTTCAATACTTCAATTAAATAATGCTCCAGTTAGAGGAATGAGGACTCTTTCTGGCGGCAAATATTTAATTATTGTTGTAGGATCAACTGTTTATTCTGTGACTTATTCAAATGGATATGTAAGTACACAAATAGGAGCATTAACCACATCAACTGGATATGTTTCTATAACAGATAACATAATGAGCAATACAGGATTAAATGCTTATATTGTTGATGGACAAAATAGATATTATTGGATTGCAAATACAAATAGTTTTAAAACTTTGCCAAGCACAGACGGGCCGTGGCAAGGTGCAAATGTTTGTGATGTTGTAGATAACTACATTATTTACAATCAGCCTGGAACACAACTTTGGGCGGCTACAGACTTGGGATTAGTTACATCCAGTAATGCTTATTATGGTTCTAAAGATGGTGCTCCTGATCCACTTGTATCCCTAATCGTAGATCACAGACAAGTATTTTTGCTTGGTGAATTTACTGCTGAGATGTGGACAGATGTTGGAAATGTAATTCCTGGCATTATTAGTTTTCCTTTCCAAAGAGTTACAGGAACATCTGTACAGCATGGGATTGCCGCACCTTTTAGTGTTGCCAGATTTGGTGAACAATTTGCTTTTGTAAGCCAAGACTACAGAGGTCAAAACATCATTGGAGTCATGCAAGGATATTCTTTCAAAAGAATTAGTACCCATGCTGTAGAACAAACTTTAATGAACCAATATATAGCTGATGCTGTTGCTTATACATACCAGTTAGATGGTCATGAGTTTTATGTAGTTACATTTCCAAGCATTAACATTACTTGGGTTTTTGATCTGGCATCTGAAATGTGGCATAAATGGTTATCTTGGGATGGCACACAATTTAATAGACATAGATCAAATTGTGGTGCTATTTTTAATAATGTTTATTTGGTTGGAGACTATGCAAATGGTCAAATCTACCAATTAGACAATGCTGTATATACAGAGGCAGGGAATACCATTAGAAGACTTAGAAGATGTCCTCATTTGGTAACTGATTTGCAAAGGCAATATTTTGCTGAATTGCAGATACAGTTTCAGCCTGGAGTTGGCTTAGAAACAGGTCAAGGTAATAACCCACAAGCTATGCTTAGATGGTCAAATGATGGTG
>Ga0208871_1000418_pt1 | contig 13229 bp, 25 predicted proteins | sample CryBogCBE19Jun07_FD_184592 | JGI IMG/M metagenome (GOLD analysis project Ga0208871, IMG submission 184592) | Freshwater microbial communities from Crystal Bog, Wisconsin, USA - CBE19Jun07 (SPAdes) | ecosystem: Environmental > Aquatic > Freshwater > Bog lake | place: Crystal Bog, Wisconsin, USA...
CGATTGTTTTTCAGGCGCCAGATACCAGGCGGATTTTATGGGGCCTGAGGCGGGGAGTCAGGCGGGATTTTTGGTCTTCTCATAATACATCTTAGAAAATAATTTCGCCTGATGTTTTTGCTTCAGGCGAAATTGGGGGTATGCCTAGGGGTTACGTAAGTGTGACGCAGGCGGAAAACTGGCGGACTCGCTTCGGGCCTTGTTCAATTGTTACGGGGTTCACGAAATCACCTTCTGCCTAGGGGTTACGTAAGTGTGACGCAGGCGGAAAACTGGCGGACTCGCTTCGAACCTCTACGTGATCCACGGGACTCTTTAAACTCTGGCGGACTCGCTTCGGGCCTCTACGTGATCCACGGGACTCTTTAAACTCTGGCGGACTCGCTTCGGGCCTCTATGGGATCCATTTCACCGTATTACCTGACGCACGAAGTACCTGAAGATTTGATCCCCCGAAATTGATAAGGATACCATTCTCGATTCCTGTCAACCGCATGTACCGGGCCAATTGTTGTTTATGCTCTTCATTAAGTTCATGTACACGTTTAAGTTCCACTATGAGAGAATCATCAATCACCAAATCCATCCTGAGATCAGTCACCAACTTGTCCTTGTAAAACACAGGAACATAACGCTCACTTTCAAATTTTACTTTATAATGTTCAAGTCCTATCTTGAAAGCATGATGATAGTGACGCTCCAATGACCCAGATGGCATAATATCGAAAATCTCACGTGCGATGGTCAACACAACGGAGCACATATCTTCATCCATATGTTTGGGCTCTATGATATTATTTCTCTGTTGGGATTTGATCACAAACGAACGACGACGATTCAGGTCACTCATCCTTTCTTCTTCTCTCTTCTTCTCTCTTCTTTAGTAAAGAGTGTTTTCATTCAAATATTCACGCGTGAGTTGTCTTCTTATGCTCCTGCCACGCCGCTGCACCCTGCTTGATCGCCTCCTTCCCCTTGATCCCCGGATTATCCACCCGCCACTGCTTCAGAAAGTCCAAGTACTTGGACGGCTTCTTAGCCTTCTTTACATCACGAGACTCCGTCTCGGTCTCCTCCCCCATCTCCGTCACGATCTTCTTCGCCTTCTTCTCTGAAGAAGTCTTCTTCTCCTTCTTGCTCTTCTTTGTTGAAGAGGGAACAAGAAGGTTCACCTCATTAGACCCCTCACTCTCCTCGTCATCACGAGACTCCGTCTCGGTCTTCTTCTCCTTCTTCTTCTTCGTCTCGCGGTAAAAGGCATCCACAAAGTCCTTCATCGTCCCATACTGATCCTTCTGGTCCTCCCACGCCTCGATCAGAGCGATCATGGACTTCTTGGACATCTTTAACTTTTGGCTCTTTATCTCGAGAAGGGTCGAGCGTGTTCACTTCACTGAAGTTTTTTTAAAGGGGGGTAATATGTACTACAAACAAACCGAATCATACGACCCAAACGACTATTGGTATTTCTTGATACTCGTTCCACTTGGTGTATGTCTTCTTCTTTCATGTTGTTGCTGTAAACAAGAGAGACCAACTCCAACAATGATAACGCCTCAACAACCTCTTCCTCAAACAACGGTAATTGTAATAGAAAGTCCTGGTTCCGAATTATCGATTGGTTACTCCTCAACTGGACTACGTTCCCTATAACTATTAGAAATTTCCCACTCAGTCTCGAGAGCCTCTATATCCGTATAGTAATTACCAAAATACACCTTCTTCAAGAACTCCTCCTTCTTCTCCTTCAACATCCCAGACCAAAAGAAACGCGAAAGATCTTCAAAAGATCCCATAGAAGAATAATCAGCATAAATATTGTCACCCCTAAAGTCCATTATAGAGCGAAAAGTAAGCTCCCAATCCTTGTAGTACTTGTGATTATACGAGTACCAATGAGCATTAAACTCAGTTAATGTTGACTGATCATCCGAGTTGTAGCTCCCATTACCCTTCTTGAATGGAATCGCGGACCCCCATCCCTCAACCACATTCCGAAACTCGGTCATCTCTGGAGTGTTTGGGTACATACTCAAGGTACGCTGGAGCATTTTATAATACCAATTCATATAATTGTTCCTTGAACCTGTTCACACCACTTAAAAAATTCAATTATTAAATAATAAATGGCAAAGGGTGTTGTTGAGAAGGTGCCAGACAAGCTCACCGATTCCGAGAGGAAGAAGATCAAGCAAGCCAACAAAGCAAAGGCGAACCCAAAGTTGACTGCTGAAAAACAAAAGAAAAAGGCGGAGAAAAGTGGGGAAGATGAAAAGAAAATAGAAGACAACAATAAATGAACAACATAACCAGTCTTCTTGGACCTCATTCAAACAACTGGGCATTTACAGGAAGTGTAGCAATGGCTATCCATGGCAATAGACTTGGTGTAAAAACCAGAACCCCTCAAAACATAAACATTGCAGTCAACCCAAATAAGATGATGAATTTTTATTTAAGATTAAGAGGTGACAAATGGTTACCAACAGGTCCACCAAGTGGAGATAGAATTCATCTCACAAAAAATGGTAAAAATCTTGATATTTTAGCAGCTGGGAAACTTGCGCCAAAACTAATTCATAGAAGAAAGTACAAAGGTCACCCACCAGTCATGAGTATTGAGGCGCTATTAAAGAGACAGATAAACATGAATAATTCAAACAAAAGAAACAGGAATATTAATACACTTACCAAAATGAAAAAGAAACCAGGAAGTAACAACAACACCAACAATTTCAATAGTCCAGTTAAATCACCAAAACGTACGAACAATAACGCTAGTTACAGAACTCCTTAATTCTAGCTATATCCTTCAAAAAGTGTTCCCAATTTGTATTCTTATTAAAACCAGTGGCGAGCAGCATCTTCAAATATTGTTTGCAATTCTCATTCATTTATCTAATAAGCATATTTATGCTTTAATTCACTCATCGTAGATGATGGCTTTAAAATCTTGTTACAAACAGTCTCCCGATATTGATCCATCTGATTTTCAAGTGTCTTATCATCAATTGCATCACACGAGTAAAGCTTTGGCTACCGTTCTCCGCAAATCGGTTGGCTGTAATTCAATTGCTTCTCGGACCCCTTTAATATCAAGTTTATTTCCATTGTTTATACTATCCTCTCTTCTCTCGATATCATCCATTGCAATTTCAGCCTTGGATTCATCGAGTTTTCCATATTTTTTCTCAGATTGTGCCGTCATATTGAATGTGGGAATCACCTTGTCAATCTCGGGTGCCTCATCCTTATAAAACGTATCGATTGCCAATTGGACCCCTTCGTTCTTCGTCATCTTCTTGACCCCATCCTCAACCTTCACAAGAACCTCATTCTTATTGGTGTTTGGTATGACTATGTTACAATATTCCGGATGTTCAGGGTTACAATGTAGTAACTTGTATATTCCAACAACCAAACGGTCCTCATCATTCCCCGACATCATGTATTTATCATGAGCCTCTTCTATTCTTCTATGGAAATCAGTATTCTTGAGTATATCCAGTATCGTCTCCTTGCCCACATTGCATATGATGAAATTGTTATAATTTACTACTTGACTATTTTTGTGAATATGTTCCATATGATAATCCAAATCTCTATACCTATTTTTGTTTAATGTAAAATCTTTATTACAAAAAGGACATATTGCAGATTTATCATTTTTCTTACGACCCATATTTTTACTTCTCCTGAAGAAAATAAGTTACGAAATTTCGTGTGTTAAATTTACCAAGTGTCTATTTGTTACACAGGCGTCGACAGTGCTATTTCGTGATTTATATTTCGTGATTTATTATTTTTGTTACCTAATTATTACGTAAATAAATCACGAAAATAACTCACGAAGGGGGAGACCCCCTAAAATATTTTCTCCTTGAAAAATTTTTCTTATTTGAAGAGAGAAGAGAGTGTGTTGAGTGGTCTCAAAAATAAATTGCCAATTTTTGACAATTTATTTTCACCAAGTGTCTATTTGTTACCAAATTAACCATGTGATTATTTGGCAACTTATTATTTTGCTACGAAATTTCGTGTGTTATTTTTTCTTATTGTGTAAATGTTACATAGATACCGATAATGCTATTTCGTGATTTATTATTTTTGTTACCTAATTATTACGTAAATAAATCACGAAAATAACTCACGAAGGGGGAGACCTCCTTGAAAAATTTTTCTTATTTGAAGAAATAAATCCTCGTATTTTGTGGAGTTATTTTCACCGAGTGTCTATTTGTTACCAAAATAAGCATGTGATTTTTAGAGGACTTATTTTTGATACACCTTTCGATTTCCCCTCATTGTATACTGACCACCCCTTGGACCATAATACAACTTCTCCGACGGGGACAAACGCTTTGCGTTTGGTGTTGGAACCCTGATCCTCGCATAAACAGCCCACATCTTCTTTGCTTTTGGAAGATTGGTTCGAATGTTCACAGAGTTTGGTGCCAACTTTCTTATTATATGAATCATCGGTGGAGTGGGTGCTCTATTCTTGAACACCTTTGGCTCATTCACGTGAACCGCCTTTACCAAAACACCCCTCTTCATCACTTTTGCAGCGTTCAAAACCACCTGTGTCAACTTCTTTCCGATGCCTTTTCCTTTTGGTTCAGCATACACAACCCCATTGTTTGTTATATTTCCCACCTTTCCAAGTTTATTTGGTGAACCAACCAAGCCAACCGGAAACCTCCCATTCCCATTGGCCGAATGATAAAACACATACAATTTACCATCCCGGTGACCCACTGAAAACTCTGGTTTGTTTTTAGTCACCTCTTTAAGTGCATCCTCAAGCTTGTTCATCTTTTAATTCTTGGCCAATAATAAAAAGTAAAGATGGTGGTTCCATATCTCAGACAAACTGAGAGTACGTGTTATTTCTATACCATAATAAACTCCATGGCTACAACAAAGTATGGGAAACGTCTTCTTCTTTCCAAGATGAAGGCATTTTACAAGAAACTTTCCCCGCAAATGAAGGTGATGTTCAAAGACACAAAACTGTGTTTTAGAAAATCGCATCTCCCAGAAATCAAACGGTTCATTTTTTACAAGATGATTTATAACCTGTGGACTGAAAAGATCAAGAAGAAAAAGATGGGAAAGTCTGCACTCCTTTACAAAAATCTCGAGCTGGACGTAAAGGGTCACTCCATTCACAGGGGTCATGACATAAATAAAGCGCGTTCAGACATATTAAAGAGTCTCGGGATCAGTTTTGCAACCGAGTATGTACACGATAAACAACCACCAAAAATAACATCCAGAACCAACCTCGTAGTTGTCACAAACCGAAATATTTTATACAACTTGGCAAGTTCCAACTCTGATAAAAATCCAATTTTACCAACAAAACTTCCAGGACATCCCGATTTCGAACTCGATCACGCACTCATTGTTCTTGATGGACATGTTGTGTCATCGGTCACCAAGGAGTTGACAAACAAAACCATAAAACATGTCATAACAGGAATTCGCCTGGCAAATGATGGGTACACGATCATAGACCCACATGGGTACAACGTTCCCTGTGATTGGAGAAATCCAAAGAATTTCGTCAAAATATTCAAAAAGAAATGGCCATGGCATTCATATACCGATTATTATAGATGGGATGAGGGGTGGAGATACCACTCGGCTGTGTATATAAGAAAGGAGAAACTCCCAGCTTTCGCGGTGGTGAAAAATCTTGGTGCAAAGACTGTCGCAAGAACAGCCACTGCAAACCTTGGTGTAAACAAAAAGGGTCGTCAAATTCTAAAGGGACCCATGGGTGGTAAGTATGTGATGCTTGGAATTTCCAAGAAATATTTGGGGCACAAGAAGTCCTAGTCCAACTCATTTGAGTTGTTTCCTCTCCTCTGCAAGAGGATCAAGGCAAGTGCAAAGAACCAAAATGGACGACCGTTCAAGGGTGCTCGCCACTCCATTTCTTATTTAAAAATTCTTTTTTTTAAATTCACCTAAAAGTGAATAGACCCAGATCATTTATTATTATATAATAATAAATGTCTCAGTGTGACAAGATGATGGATGCAATGAATCATATAGAAGGTTTCCAATTAGAAATTGTTGAATTTTCCAATTTTGGTCACGCATTCATTTCTGGTACTCTGAAAAGTTCTCCAAGTACACACATGGTTATAAAATATTATGACGGAGAATACAACATAAGATTTTATACATTCAAGTGTTGTTTCAAAATTGATCTTACTATAAAACGCACAGAAGAGATTAATAAAATAATAAATCAGATAATGAAAAATACAAATACATATTTCAAGGCTTGAAACACATACATTGACCCCTATAATTGATTTGCATTACTTCAGCCAGGAGCTTTTCAACACGTGTTTTATTGTAGTATCCAAAATGATTCATGGCTTCTTCAGCAATATACATTCCAATAAAACATCCAATAATAGGAGACATGAAATCAATGATGTGGCCCAAACGACTCATCGAGTCGGTTTACACATCAGCCTTGTTCTTTTTTAACACAAGATGAAACTCAGGCGTTGCATCTTGGTCTTTCAAATTCGTGGATCCATATAAATAAGCTCCTCGTGACCTCTGTACCCATCAATAGAGTTCCAAACCACATTTATTTTATTTTTATATATTAAATGTCCACCACCCAAAAGGAACTCCTTTACAGCGCTCAGTCTGCACTGCTCTTTGTAGTATTCTCCAGCCCAATGACCTATAAGCTCATACGTAAGGTCCTGGGCCCAGTAATTGCCAGTGTAGAGGGATTCCCTCACCCAACCGGCATAGCCCTTCACGCAATTCTCTTTGGGCTCACCATCTTTCTGCTCATGAAGCTAAACACAAAGGGAAAGTAGGAATTTTTTGATTTTTTGAATTTATTCCAGGCAACGGCGCGCTTCATATCAGGAACTCCAATCTCACCTTTCCACTCTGTGATAAACTCCTTGTAAAGCTGTCCGTCGCTCATTTTTCATTCTGTCCAACTTCACGAAGTTGTTTTTTAACCTGTTCACATCACCCTGTAAAAATCTTCTTGAATGGACTTTTATCAAAAGGTAAACTGAGCCATTCATGCGTTCTCTTTAGAAAATTATGCGCCACTCTTTCCGACTCGAAAATTCTCAAAACATGTTCTGGGAACTCACTTCTTTCAGATATCCTCTTACAAATCTCGAATATATTATGCATTCCAGATTTGTCATTGGTGACATTTTTCGTGAGGGGTTTCAAACTCGGCATCAACCAAGCAAGAGACCAGGTGGCACAGAATGAATCATCCACATGATGTTGAGTATGATAACCTTCTAAATGAACCGGTCTCTTTGTAAATTTTTCTATATGTCCAATAACCTTTTCATCAGCCCATGCCCCAAAAGTACCCTCTGTTGGAGCTGGATCAAAAACAACTGTTTTATTTGCATTCTTTTTGTATGCGATGAAATGTCCCTGATCTCCAATATTTTTATCAGAAATGTATATGGTTCCCGCAGATTCTGGTGACTTTTTACTGGAACCAAACCCAGTTCTAGAATTGCACGTGTAATCAGCTTTACCAGTGAGTGCAATTCTAAAATCTGCATCATTCATAACATGGTCCCACCGTTCCTTCCACGTGCTGACAACTGAAAAACTGATATCCATTGATTTTATAATTATGTAATTTTTTAAACGTCGGTCTATCTACAGAGTAGAAAGCTTCGTAGCAAACTCTGGTATCGTGTCCCCCTCCTTACTAAAAAACCCAATCTTCCCATCCAGCAAGTTGATCACCACACTATCAAACTCCATCATCGGAGAAAACTTGTTCGTCAACATCCGAATCGTCTTGTACACAATTGCATTCTGAGCAGAAGCAGTTATCGTCTCGTAGGTGAAAACGGTTGAGAAGGTATTGGTCATTTTGTCCAACTTCAAAAAATTGTCCAACTTCACGAAGTTGTTCTCGAACCTGAACACATCACTTCTTTGATTTTCTATAAGAACTAATAGTCCCGTTGATACTTCCTGTGACCTGTCTAATCCTTCCTTCAATTATATCCAATTCAGATAGCACCTTTTCAAGGAGTTGAACTTTACGTTTCTTCTCGTTTAAAAGAACTTTGAGCTTCTCCTGCTTATTGATGATACCCAGTATCATTGATTTTGGCTGAGGCTTGGGGTACAGTGGGGGGCGACCTTGTGGACTCATTTACTTATTTCCAATATTTTATTCTAAAATATTTACCATATGTTGATTGCTCAATCATCACATCCTGTTCTTTCAAAAAAGTCCTCGTTGTAAACAACAATTTGCCAAATATGTTTACAAAGAGAAAATTGTAGTTCCCTTTCAACTTACGAATAACATCACAATGTTGATCATGATCCTCAAACACTAAAGCATACGCATATAGTTTTCCCTTGAATAAAACACCATCCAAGTATAATTTATCTGTAAGCTTTTTACAATATTCCCATGTTATCTGAAGGTGTTTTCTATTGATTCTTGTCCAATTGCGCGCAATTGTCATACCCAAAAGGTCTGAATGCGGTTCACTTTAAAAATGTTCAAAAACGCACGGATCCAAGACGACTCATTGAGTCGGTTTTTCATCTAACTAACCAACACTTCTAATTTTTAATATCATAATCCATCTTGTAGACAACCCCATCCTCCGTGTAGAGCAACTCACACCCATGAATATTCATGTACCCTGTGCTGTACCCTGGATGAATCTTCAGATCCTTCAAGATTGCATCGGTTCCCCAGTATGGATGCTGAAGAATACTTGGCTCCTTTAAGCCATGTGCCATAGATACAAACTCTGAGATATTACCATCCAAATCAACCACTGGAATAATGTGAGATCCTGGCATCAAAACCAAATCACACACAGTATTCACGTATATGGGATGTGGCTTATACTTTTTGCAAGGAAAGAACCATTCTTGATCCTTAGAAAGTCTCATTGGATGCCACTCTGTCACAAGTACTCCTGGTGCAGTCTCACACATATAAATGATGGCATCGATGTGAAACCGCACCACCTTCCTGACTACACCCCCACCAAGTAAAACATCGCCAGCTTTCAATTGATATATGGGAAGTGTAGTAGACCCATCTTGTAAAACAACTGTTGTATCCTCATCAAGACACCCAATACCACACTTTGGTCCCTTGTACTCCTTGACGCGCCCACAGTCACATTGACCTGATGCATATCCACCCTTTACACAATCTGGAACCCAATTTGGGCCAGCTTTCCGGTACCTTTCATATGCAATTCTTGTTTGCTCATCTTGACCCCAAAAGTCATTCTTGGGATACGTTGGTTCAATGTACCTCTCGATAATCGGCTTGTCCATCTTGTCCAACTGTTTACAGTTGTCCATCCTTTTATTTTTAACACCAACTACTTGTAGTTGTCTTGGACCTATCCACGCCACATGTTAATATTTTTTAGAACATTCTGTTTGGACACTGGTACATTTCCACCATAATGAACCCATTGTTTTCTGTGCTTCACATATGGTGAACCATTCCCAAAATTTTGATGCTTGACCCAAAATATCAACTGACTCAAAGTAATATTCTTGTACTTGTTGTTCGCAGCCTGTCTTGAAATATTTCGAGCTGCCAAATAATTTGAAACTCTATTCAAAAGTCTCTGTCGAGCCGCCTTGCTGGCATTTGAAGTGTAGTGCCTTCTCTTCTCGTACCCAGCAGTTGTATGATGCTTCTTTTTGCGAGTCTTCATCTGACCAATTAAAGGACTTATAGGAATTCCTTTAATAACCCCATAAACAGGCTTGCGTTTTCCCCTGTGATTTAATGTGAAGGTGTTTTTTCTCTTGTTTGCAAACAACACGGTGGCTCTATTGATGGGTAAATAATATTCCCAATTTGTTCTTTTGTACGCATTTGGGCCAACAACTCTATTAATGATGTTCATTTACATTTATCAACGAGAAAAAAACGACTACGAAGTAGTCGGTTGTCTAGCTCAGTTCAACTACTATATCCGGCTCTTTATCATCCCAATTTATATAAAAGTAAAGCTCCCCTTTATCCAAGTCCAATTTTACATTTTGATAATATATATCTCCATACATGACATCTTCATAAATAGTATTACTCGGGCCATGATCCCAAGGGTCACGATCACGATACTCATAGGTGAAAATATTCTTACCAAATGTGTGTGTCATTTTTGATACAAATCTTTGATCTGGCTTCTGGACCTGTTCACGCGTCCAATTGCTTTGCAATTGTCCAATTATTTTAAAAGGTAATCATAAATGAGCGCGAAAATAAGATTTAAAGCCTACCAAAATTTCAAAGCAAGACCTCTTACACTTATGGAGGCTGCTGGGATTGCACCTGCAAATTACATGAAATTACTTAACCATTTAAAGAAAGTATACAAAACCAACAGAATGAATCAAATTGAAAATAGAGTCAGAAATAATGCTGCCAAAATAATCCAAAATAAGTTCAGAAATAAACGCAGGACAAAAGCTGCCAAAACAATCCAAAGAACAGTAAAAGCGCGCCTTTACAAACCAATCACAGGTGCAATGTACAAAAAACTTTTAGCATCAACAAGAGTTGGTCGTTAAATATTTTAAAAGATAATCATAAATGAGCGATTTCAAAAAAGCACTAACTGCTTTAGCTGAACTCAGGAAAATGAATATTAATTTTCAAACGCCAGTGACTGGTCCTGGTCGCGCTATGATATATATGAGGCGTGGTATTAAATATAGAAAAACACTTAATAAAGCTTTACACCATTCACATGTAAAACATACTAATGAATCGCAAAAAATATTATTGAAAAAAATTGAAAATAAATTAAGAAACAATGCTGCTAAAATTATTCAAACTAAATTTAGAAATAGACAACACAAACGCAAAATAGCTGCCAAAACAATCCAAAGAACAGTAAAAGCACACCTTTACAAACCAATCACAGGTGCAATGTACAAAAAACTTTTAGCATCAACAAGAGTTGGTCATTAAATACTCTGAGATGCCCACTCAAATGCAGCAGGGGAATCCTCCCCATCAAAGTGACGCGTTCTAGTGATTCCAAGGTCATTGGCACACTCCAGGTCTGCTCCAATATAAATCAGCTCCATCTTTGAAGCCTTGATCATATCCTTGATTGCCCCCTTTGTGTACTTCCTGCTCGCATTTTCATAACCATCCGTCAAAATGACAAACTTTGTATCCACCTCACCACTATACTTGAGGAGAATCTCACCCATGGAATCAAACAATGCAGTGTTTCCCTGTGTGACATAATCATCAGTGGTCAAATCCTTGACATCAGAGACTTTCACGTTATCATAAAAACATTCACACTTGTCACTGAACATGTAGAGTGAAAAGAGTGAATCTGGTTTATTCTTCTTGAGGTCCCGGAGGAAAGAGTTGAATCCTCCAACTGTATCATCTACACGCTCAAACATCGAACCGGACTTGTCAAGGAGAAAGACGGTTGCGGACGTTGCCATTTTTAGTTACCATTTAGACGCGTTTTGTTTTTAAATGTTGTTAAAATGAATAAATAATCTACGTTTACCAATTTCAGTATATGGATTGAAAATCTTAGAACGACAATAACACCCTCTCCAAATCTTTTGGATTTTTATAGAAGCTTTAATTCTTCTAAATTTGTTTCTAACAATTTTTCCTCTCCAAATTTTTTGAATGATTCTTGCAGCTTCAAAATTTTTCAAAAATCCTGGAAATGTTGTTTCAACTGCAAATCGAATAACGTCTCTATATAGACGATATACTTGTCTTCCACTTCTATTTTTGATATTAACAAATTCAAAATTTGGAGGAAATAAAACAGGAGCATCGAGATTTTGTTCATATAATTCCCACTCAAGCATATTATAAAACCATTCACATTCTTTACCTGGTTGAGGAATTCCCATTTTTTCTTTAATTTTATTTAAAAGCTCTTTATTTGTCATTGCCATTTTTACTTACCATTTAGACGCGTTTTGTTTTTAAATCTTTGTAAAGAATAAATGCCTTTGACTAAAAACCAACTTAACAAGTTACTAGGACCTGGAAATCATAAAACACAATGGCGAAAACTTGCTCTTAAAATGCATCCTAATAAAGGAGGTAATGCTAATGCATTTAAAAACGTATCTGCAGCTTATAATAAGTTTTATAAGAACGTTAAAAACGCTTCTGCAAGCAACGCTTCTGCGAGAATGCCTACGAACGCGTCTTTCAAAAAAGCAATGAATAATTTTCTTAATCCTAAAAGACAACCTTCTCCCCCACGTTCAGAAACGAACAGAGTGCCTGGAATAGGAGCAAAAACATATCTTGCCAAAATATCATGGAACGGAATGGATCCTAAACATATTAAACTAAGCAGAACACCTATAATACGCTTTAAAAATCAGAATAATATAAACTTTTTCAAGACTTATTCACGTGTAACGGGAAAAGAAAATGGTCTCAAGCCAAATCGTAATTACTATTTTATACCACATAGATCAGGTATACCAAAAGAAATGTTCGTTTTGAATATAGGTAAATATAGTACTAGTAACAAAGTAGGTCTTGCAAATAAAAATCAAGTATTAAAATACTTTGGACTTTAAATGTTATAAACGACAAACTGGGCATATAGGATCAATTTGTTTTGCACAAATTAAACATACACAAGAATCACATCTCTTACATCCTATATAATCTTCTGTATTATCATTCAAACAAATGCAGCACGTTCTGTAATCATTATTATCTTCTATAACATTATGTATTTTTATCTTGGAAAAAGTATTACAACAAAAAATTTTTTGATTATGCTGTACCATAAAAGAAAAATCTGATCCATCTATCTGATCAAACAATTCTTGATTACTAATTTTTCTTTCCAATACAATTACACATTTTGGAAATTTCAGAGTATCGAGTTTAGATCCAATTTTCAAAATTTCTTCTGCAGATTTATTAGTATAATCACTTACCTCGTAGTCTGGAAAATTTTGTTTCATTAATTCTTTAAAAGTTTCCATTACAATAAATATGAAATATAAATGAACCTGTTCACTTCACAAAATGCCTTTGACTGGAAACTTTGTAGCAATCTGACGCCCATTTAAATTTTAAGCCACAACTCTTTTGGTAAATTACCCGAATATTTTATTAATCACATTGTTAGGAAGCTTTGACCTTTTAGCAACCAATTTTTGTGCCATTTTCTTTATAC
>Ga0208871_1000420_pt1 | contig 13226 bp, 20 predicted proteins | sample CryBogCBE19Jun07_FD_184592 | JGI IMG/M metagenome (GOLD analysis project Ga0208871, IMG submission 184592) | Freshwater microbial communities from Crystal Bog, Wisconsin, USA - CBE19Jun07 (SPAdes) | ecosystem: Environmental > Aquatic > Freshwater > Bog lake | place: Crystal Bog, Wisconsin, USA...
GTCTTTAGCGGTCCCGGGCAGGTTTTTGTAGATACTATTGACGATGACCAAGAAGCTATGTTAAAATTAAAATATGGCGGTACAGGACAATTAATACTAATGAGAGTTGAGCGTTGGGAAGATGGAAGCCAACAAATGATTGGATATGTTGACGGGCATGGGTTTTAACAATGAATAAAGAAAATACATTTAGAACATTAAAAGATCAAGAGCCTATTGTAGAACGTTGGCAATGTCGTGTTGGCTTACACCGTTGGCTTAAATGGTCTGCGATTGAAAAGAAAGCCAGTAACTTATATGCATACCAGCATCGGTATTGTGCTGACTGTAATCATGGGCAAAGTCGCCACTTAAAAACAGATTGGTAATATGATCAATTACTATTACGAACTCAAACAAGATGTTAAAATGTTTGGACGTACTACCTGCCGTTACTTGGCACAGTTTGACGTGCATCCAGGCAAGACTGGTATGTTCAATCCAGTCTGGCACGATGAAGCCGTAAAGCACAGTACTAGAGTATGGATGGAAAATGCCAATGGTGTTTGCCTAGTTAAAGGTCCGCACACTGATCTTAGTTGGGGCAAAGTTGATGAACGAGAACTCGTATGGCTTAAACTTATTTGCAAGGATATAGAGACGCTATGAAAGTAAAACTTATTATGCGGGACAAGGACATGATTGCGTTCCTAAATCGAGAACGTAAGAATCCCTTGTGGACAGAGATTGTAGTAGAGCCCCTAACCTACAGAGAATTACAAGAGGAAATCTTAATTGAGCGTATTAAACGTCCCGATGGTATATATCCAGAAGAACGTACATTACCCAACTTAGTAGAAACTTTAATGTACAAAGAAGGACATATATACGATAAGCGTTATTTTAATTGGATGCTAACGTACGATTTCCCCGATGGGCAGATCTATGTACAAACAAGACATACTACTCCTAGACAAGCACTTAATCGTATTACACTAATATATGAAAAAGATCTATAAACAACTGACGCCAACGCTCGAGCAAGTTACTGTAGAACACAACGGCCAGGAACTTACATTCCTCAATGGAGTTATACAGATGCAAACAGGCGGGCGGTTTATTCCAGCTAAGTCACCAATGGACGGAGAGCTTATGTTAATCATTGAGGACTATGTGCATTGGACACAAAATCAAACAGCTATAGAAGCCTGGATGACCCAGTACGGATCTGGTATTCGTCAAGCCGGGATGGTGCTACACTTTGATCACGATGCAGATCGTACTATGTTTTTGTTGAGGTGGGGATGATTAGAGTTAGTATACAAGATGATGGATTTAATCGTGCATACTTAAATGCCTTTCGTCATTTTCCAGTTGAACCTATGGAAACGCCTAGACAGTATGGTCGGCGTTGGAGAGAACACTACAACTGCAGGATTGATCCTAGCAGTAGCCGGGATAAAACTTATTACATATTTGACCGCGACGAGGATTATACCGTGTTTATGTTGAGGTGGGCCTAAGGATGAATGGAATGGTGGGCCAGTGGGCATAGGAGCAGGAAGAATGAGTAGATTGAGCGGCGATAAAGCTGTATGGTGGCCACATTTCTGTAGCATAATCCCACGCAGGGTAAACGGTCGTTGGTATTGGCGTGAGTGGATTTGGTACACGGAACGCTTTGGCCCAGGTGGTGTGCGTCGATGCTACGGTGATGATTTTGATAGATTAAAAGACGATAGATGATAGACTGGAGTTATCTTGTTTCTAAACTGTTTACTACTATTGCATCGTGGATAGATGCTAGTAACCTACGTAACCGTTGCTATAAGATGGCCGAAGAAGCAGAAATTATGATGACAGCCTTAGAGGATATAGAACGTATGAGCAAAGAAGTAAATATTAAGCGGTATGCTCGTAGTGCGATTGACACCATTAAAGGCTTGCCTAATGACAAATAATAATCACTTATACTCTGACTTTGAATCAAAGCTAGATACCTTGTTGGGCGGTGTCCCAACACCAGACGGAATAGAGAAGTACGACCACTGGCGCACACTACAAATGGCTAAAGCTGAATATGATAATATGCGTATAGCAGAAGGTATAAAGTTTGAATTAGATGGATTTGTTACATGGTTAGATGAAACATACGGTCTACGCATACACAAAGCCGAACAAATGATCGGGCAAACATTTGAAATCACCAATGAAGCAAAATATCTTATGTATAAGTTGAAGTACACATAATGCACGTTAATAACTATATTCTACCAAGGCCGCCGCAACACTTACTTGATCTATGTACCGAAGTAGTCTTCTATGATACTGCGACCCCGCCGTGGAGAATGAAGAAGTGGTGCAGAGAAAATAATTTAAGTTTAGTATATTTTGAGTTTCTTGACTTAGCCGACTTATCTAGCAGTATACATGACGCCGCTTACATTTTCTATTTCATTGATTCACCGGATGCTACAATGTTTACCCTAAAGTTCAAATGATATTTGTACCAGCAGAAGAAATCTGGCCACCACCAAGTTGGACAGAAATTGTAATCTTATGGGATGATATAACTGGCGGGCGTCGGTATCCTATTAAAGATATACTAGCTTGGGTCGAAGATACACCCGGCGGCCGTTATCATTTGCACGGATTTAATAGCACAGACGGATTTGCGTTTAGATTTGAAAATCCCAACGATGCTATACATTTTAAGTTGCGTTGGTTATGAACGAGCATGAAGATACAATAGCTTCCAGTTTGGCACAGGAGTTGTCTGATTCAATTGACCGGCAGTTTCTTGTAGACATAATGTATAAAAATTACAAGGTAGTCTATGGACCGGTTGATTGGGTGTTTACAAAAGACAAAATAAAATCATGGGTAAAAGAAATTATGCCGCATTGCCTTTATCATAATAATACTCTATACTATAAAGATGAAGCAGATGCAATCATGTTTAGATTGAAATGGATATGAAGATAATTAGAATACCGCACGATAGACACGAACGTGGCACAGAAATGTGGGCCGTTAAAACCCTACGTATTAAAGAAGAACTTAAAGAACACGGACTAATAGAACGACGTGACTACGACTGCAATTATACATCCAAGCACGAAGCAATCGAAATGCGATTTTATGATCCCGAAAATCCGGCAGTAAGTTTATTCTGCTTAAAGTATTCATGACAAATCCAAATCAATACCGAATCTCCAAAGAACGGTGGGCGGAATTTGAGGAGCACTATGCTTGGCAATTACTTAAAAGTCCAGACTATAGACTAGGACAAGGCTTCCTAAACTACTTTAACGAAGTAGATAAGATCTGGAACAATGATGGAGATTTAGGTAAACAACAAAGTGTTAGATTATACTATGAAACCAACAATGTCAAAGCAATGGAAATAATTAAAGGGTGGATAGAACAATGAATAAAAACTTATTAACTGGTATACTGTTCATTGTGTTTTCTATTGTGTTTGGCCTCAATGGATTTAGATATACTGTTGGCAACTTTGCCGATCCGGGCGCAGGACTGTTTCCTATTGCAGTCAGTGTATTCTTACTTGTACTAGGACTGATTATCATTATTAAAAGTCGCTTGATAGATGCAGTACCGGTTGATTTTAAATTTAGAAACATTATTATTATTTCCCTGGCACTACTTGGGTTTGCTGTAGCTACTGAATACTGCGGCATGATCTTAGGTATTGTAATACTTGCTTCAGTTGCATCGACTGCTGCATCAACTTACTCTATTGCAAGAGTTATTAAAATTACTATAGGGCTGGTATTGATTACACTTGCATTCAAATATTTACTTGGATTAAATTTACCACTATAATGGATATACTTGCACACCTTGCATCGGGATTTGACACAGCATTTACTGTACAAAATTTAATGTACTGCGCCATTGGGTGCTTTGTGGGAACCTTGATCGGATTATTACCCGGCCTGGGCCCGATTGCTACCATTAGTTTATTGTTACCATTGACTTATGCAATGCCAACAACCGGTGCTATTATTATGTTGGCAGGTATTTACTATGGCGCACAATACGGAGATAGTGTAAGTGCTATTACCATGAAGATTCCGCATGCCAGTAGTATTGTTGCCTGCATTGACGGATATCAAATGCACCTACAAGGACGCACCGGTCTTGCCCTGTTTACAGCAGGTGTCAGTAGTTTTATTGGTGGAACTGTGTCGGCTGTTATTGTTGTGGCGTTTGCTCCTATGCTAGGCGATGTGGCATTCCTGTTTGGTCCTACAGAATATGTAATGTTAATGTTGCTAGGATTTGTCTGCGTCAGTTTAATTACCACTGGTAGTTTGGTCAATGGTCTGGGCATGGTGTGTATCGGAGTACTGCTGGGCATGATTGGTACTGACGTCAATAGTGGTGTTACACGTTATACAATGGGATTTCCTTTTTTGATGGACGGTGTGGGAATAGTTAGTATTGCCATTGGATGTTTTGGCCTAGCAGAGATTGTTAAAAACATAGACAACAAAGATGAACGCACTCCGTTTACCGGAAACATTAAACTAATCCCAACATGGGCAGAGTTCAAGCGTATCATTCCCAGTGCCCTGCGTGGTAGTATTGTGGGTAGTTTCTTGGGCCTGTTACCTGGCGGCGGTCCTACTATTGCTCAATACGGTGCTTATGCCATAGATAAAAAGTTCAGCAAGTATAGAGATGAAATAGGAACCGGAGCCATTGAAGGAGTAGCCGGACAGGCGGCCGCTGATGAAGCCGCGGCTCGTACAAGTTTTATTCCCCTGATGTCAATAGGTATCCCAGAAAATGCTGTTATGGCTCTGATACTAGGTGCGTTAATGATCAAAGGTATTACTCCGGGCCCGCAGATGATTGACAGGCACCCAGACGTATTTTGGGGACTAATTGCAAGTATGTGGATTGGCAATGTATTCTTGCTTATCTTGAATGTACCAATGGTTAGACTTTGGTTAACAGTATTCAAGATTCCGTATGCAGTACTATTCCCGTGTATTTTATTCTTTTGTTGTCTCGGCACCTACAGTACCAACAACAATATTGAAGATATATATACCACGGTAGTCTTTGGTATAATCGGATATACGTTCCTGAAGTTGGGTATGGAGGCTGCACCCTTAATGCTGGGCTTTATTCTGGGCCCTATGTTGGAAGAAAACTTCCGCAGAGAAATGACAATATCAAGAGGAGATTTTAGCCCATTTTGGACCAGTCCGATTAGTGCTACAATGCTGGTGATCATTGGTGTGTTTATAGCCTATAGTGTATATGGGTTTGTGCGTAAGTTGACCATTAATTCCCATAATGCTATATAATGTAGTTGTAGTAGAAAATTAACAATAACTTCGGAAAAGGATGTATATGAAAATTAATAAGTATGTAGTAAAAGCAACCGCTCAAACCTTGGGATATTTCGCATTTGCTGCTGTCGTTGGCATGATAACTGCTGAAGTATTACTGTATATTCAACCAACTGCGACTCAGGTCATTGGAACTCTTTTAGCTGGATTCTGTCTGTTTGCCACATACAACATGATTAAAATCCAAGCAGGTATCTTAGAAAGCCAAGACAAGATCAAAGAGAGTTTAAAAAATAAATAATTTTATGTTCGAAGATACCACTCTATTATTACTCTGGCTTGCTTGCACGTATTTTATTGTGCAACTCATTATCGGGATTACAAATCATTACAAATCCTCTGCGGATTTACTACACGACCAACTGGTTAAACGCCTGGATGAGATTGTACACCGTGTCAAAGTAGAAAAGCATAACGATGTTTATTACTGGTTTGATCAGGACAACAACAAGTTTCTAGGGCAGGGCAAGTCCGATGAAGAGATTATCACTGTACTTAAATCACGCTATCCCGATCACATTTTTTACTTTGAATCATTGAATCATATCCTGTGTGCCAAGCACAACTGGATTCCACAGTCGACCGATAAATCTAAATAAGCTATAATACTTACTATGACAATGCATCTAGAAGGCCCGTGGCTCAGTACCACCGGTAAAAAGAAAGGTCCCAAAAAGTGGGAATCCGCTGAAGCTAAACATAAGGCCGAACAGCGCAAGACTGACTGGGAACTCAAGCTAAAAGAGTTTGATCGAATGAAACCTAGATTTAGTAATAACAAGCCTGCACCCAAACGCAAAACTGACTGGTCTATGGGTGCTCCGCGAACTCCACCCGGTCGCGAAACTCCGCACATTGCCAGTCGAGATACTGGATGGGTTGCTTGCACAACTGCGCCCAACCAAGAATACACCGGTACCAAGGTAAAAGGTATTGGAACTATGCACAAGTCAAATGCTGTTCCTATTTTTAGCAACGAAGAAGCAGTTGATATCAGTACCATGCGGCGATAAATAATATACATATATAAAGGGGAATTAAAATAGCAAAAGAAGATACAATTGAAATGTCGGGTATCGTCGAAGAATGTTTGCCAAACGCTATGTTTCGAATAATTCTAGAAAATGGACATAAAATTACTGCCACAATCGGCGGTAGATTAAGACAAAATAATATACGCATATTACTAGGCGACTCAGTTGATGTTGAAATGAGCCCTTACGATATGAATCGCGGTAGAGTGGTATATCGTAATAAATAGTAGTATGAACGATATACGCAAAACAATAGACCTCCTAGAAGCAAAAGAAAAAGGCAACCTAGAGCAGATTAAACTGCCTTATGCTCGTACAGCATTGGCTCCTGTAATGAGTTCTGCGCTTATTGATTTGCACTATGGTAAGTTGTATAAAGGATATGTTGATCGCTTTAATAAACACGAAGGTGATCGCAATTTCAATGAAGCTGGTGCTTATTTGCACAGTATATTCTTTAGTCAATTTAAACATCCTGGCGTAAGTAAACCGCATGGACAGATTTTAGATATTATCAATCGCCACCATACTAACTTTGTAGACTTTAAAAAGAACTTCAAAGCGGAAGCAATGAAGATTCAAGGGTCGGGTTGGTGCTATCTAAGCAAATCCGGGCAAATTAAAACAATACACAATCATGCAAAACGTACTGACATAGCACTACTAGTTGATATGTGGGAACACGCTTTTCAAAATGATTACGGTAGTAAAAAAGACAAGTATTTAGATAACATTTGGCGCATCATTGATTGGGCCGCTGTTAACCGCAGATTATGATAACAATAACAGACTCAGCAGTAGTAAAAATTAAAGATATCCTGGCAGAAGAAAACAATCCTGACCTTAAGTTACGAGTATTTGTACAAGGCGGCGGTTGTTCAGGCATGAGCTACGGATTTACCCTAGACGATACTCAAGCCGAGGATGATTGGGATATCGAAGTTGATGGTGTAACTGTCTACGTAGATTCTATGAGCAGTAATTACCTACAAGGTGCTGTTATAGATTATGTCGAATCTGACATGGGCAGTAGTTTTAGCATCAAAAATCCCAATGCTGTAACATCCTGTGGTTGCGGATCTAGCTTTAGCCCTGAGTAATACTCCTACTTAATTCCAAACCAAAACTGGCTTTGCCTTATATGCGATAAATAACGTATATAAGGATTAATGAGCTATGGCATTTTGGAACCCTAACCAAATTATAAGTATTAACGATGGTACTCGACCTAACGACGGTACAGGCGATGATATTCGTGATGCATTTATTAAAGTTAACGAAAGTTTTGCTAATGTGTCACAACAATTGGCACAGCCAATTCAAGACTGGTTAAATGCAAACGTTCAACAACAACTAAACACAAACTACGTCACAACTAGTAATTTGTTTGTTGCAAATGCAACAGGCACCACTGCAAGTTTTAGCGGAAATATCACCGGCGGAAATGTAACTGCCAATAATGGATTTTACAGTTTAGGCACCAGTATCCACAGTGGTAATACCTACGTAGGCAATATTACTATCTCCGGAACTAGCCAGTTCAACGGCAATGTCAGTGTTGGTGCAGCTATTATTCCCACAGCAAACTTAACCTACGACTTGGGTAGCCCAAGTAACTTCTTCCGTAATTTATACACACAAGGTTTGGTTCAGGTCAATACTGTTTCTTTACAATCAAGTGCAAGTATCTTAGAGTTACAGCCAAACGTTGTTGTTGGTGTTCCTAAAGACGTTGGTATCTTGGGCCAATATAACCAAGCTGGTGCAAACAATTTCGCATACTTTGGTTTCCAAGCCGCAACAGATAATTTTATCTATTACCAAACTCCATTTAATGCAACTACTGGTAACAGTATTAACTATGGTGGTGTGTATGGTAATACCCAATTTGGTAGCCAATTCTTAAGTAATACAACTGTATCAACAAGTACATCAACTGGTGCATTAATTGTTGCAGGTGGTGTTGGTGTTGCTGGCAACGTGTATGCTGCAACTCATTACGGTAACATTGTATCAACAACTGCAACCATCGGTAACGCTTCTGTTACAGGTAGTGTACTTGGTAATTTATCTGTCACCGGAAATATTTTTGCATACGGCGGACAAGTTCTTACAACTGGATCAACCGGATTTGGTACCCTGTATACTGCCGGTGCAGCCATCACAGGCAACATTGTTTACACTTCTGTTACTCCAAGTACCAGTACCACAACTGGCGCTGTTGTTTACTACGGCGGAGTTGGTATTGGTGGTAACGTAAATGCGTTTGGTTTTACTGGACAGATTTATGGAGCACAAAACAATATTAGTAGTTTAAGCATAGGCAGTGGTAACACTACAATTAGTAGTTCTGGATCTATCAACACAAACGGAATAAGTGCAACATCAGTTGGTGCAGGTACAGTAACAGTTACTAGTCAGTTAAACATGTCTGGTGCAAGTATCAATAACTTAACTAGTTTAGCCACGTCCGGTAACATTACTGCTCCTTGGTTCATTGGTAATATAAGTGGATCGATTGAAACTGCAACCGGTAACGTAACTGCTGCATATTTCAATGGTAATGGTATTGCATTGTCTGGAGTTGCAACTACTCCACAATTAACAGCCACAAATGCCAACGTAACTGCCGCCAACGCCGCTATTGTTAGTGTAAACAATGCATGGCAAGCTAATACCGCAGTATTATATACTAGTATACAGACCAATAATGCTAACGAAGTTACCTTAAGTAACCAAATTACCGGTGCCAACGCCGCTATCGTTACGGCTAACGCCGCAGTGGTTAGTTATGTAAATACTCTAAACACCGCAATGATTGCCAACGTTGTTGCTGCCAATGCCGCTATTGTTACAGCCAACACTGGAATGAAATCATATGTTGATGCAGTTACTACAGCATGGACAGCCAATGCGTCAACGCAAGAAACAGAGATCTCTGGATTACGTGCCAACATTACAGCCGCTAATGCTTCTATTGTTGCTAGTTCATATACAAATTCCAACGTAGCCGCTTACTTGCCTGGCTACAATGGTAATTTAGGAACAGTAACACTATCTGGATTAACAGTTCCAAGTATTGTACACAGTGGCACAACTGGTACAGGTAATATTGGTTCTGCCGGTGCAGCGTTTAATACAATTTTTGCCACAGCAACTACAGCACTATACGCCGACTTGGCAGAAAACTATGTCGGCGATGTTGAATACCAACCAGGTACAGTTGTTGTATTTGGCGGTGACAAGGAAATTACAACCACTACAACATTTGCCGACGCACGTGTTGCAGGTGCTATATCTACTAACCCAGCATACTTAATGAATCGTGAAGCAGAAGGATTACCGTTGGCCTTGCGTGGACGTATTCCATGTCAAGTTACTGGTCCTGTTACCAAAGGTGATAGCTTAGTAACTAGTCAAACAGCAGGATATGCAGTTAGTGTAGGAACAAGTTTAGCTTTTGGACGAGCTGTATTTGCCAAAGCACTCGAAACAGATTTAACAGATGGACTTAAAATTATTGAAGTGGTAATATTATAATATGTCAACATTAAGTTGGGTTAGCCAGCAAGGTCAACTTGCTACATTATCTAAGGGTTCATTATCCTCTGTTACTTTATCAGTTAATGAATCCAATCCAAACAATACACCAACCTTTACTCTTGTTAGTGGGTCGTTGCCTTCGGGCATGACCTTAAACGGAGCAACTGGTGTAATTTCCGGTGTGCCCGATTATAGTCAGAATAACAATTATTCATCAACATTTGAAATACTTGTTGCCGATGGTGTTAGTTCTATCATAGGCGATTTTAGTATTGCTGTTATCAATCCGCCACAACTAGAATGGATTACCCCGCTTGGGTCTTTGGCCAATTTGGGCATTGGCTTGCCTATCTCTATAAAAGTACAGGCATTTGATAGTGCCAACAACGGCGCAACATTAACATATCAAGTTATTAGTGGAAGTTTACCACCTGGTATGACCATGAGTAGTACAGGTATAATATCCGGTACTCCTACTTATAGTTCTCCAAGCAATAATTATTTTACAACTTTAAGCTATAATTTTATTGTTAGAGTCTCCGGCTCAGACAATACTAAACCAATTGATGGTGCGTTTGCTATTATTCTAACCAACACCGTTAACAGTGATTTAACCTGGGTTACGCCTCCCGGTGACCTAGGTACGGTTCCCAATGGTGAATTTTATCAATTACCATTGCAAGTAGAAACAACAACGGCCAACACTACTGTAACCTTTACCTTTGTTTCTGGCGAATTGCCACCGGGTATGGGTGTTGTTGCCACCGGATCATTGCAAGGTGTACCGACATTGTTAAATGCAGTACAAGTTGATACAGCAGAAACATTTAGATTTACAATCCGTGCTACTACAAACTTTGGACACATTAGAGATCAAGCATTTAGTTTAAGTGTAACCAACGTATACGGTCCAGTCATTGAACCAGCAACTACCTTGCTAGGATCATTCTTTGATGGTACATACTATAGTCAGCAATTATCAGTTAACGAATTAAATCCCAACGTAGCAATTACCTGGTCAAACATTGGTAGTTTACCATCTGGTGTAACATTAAGTTCTACTGGATTACTAAGTGGGTACATACAACCTTTACAATTAATTGGTGCATTTGGTCCAGCCGGATATGATAGCAATATTCCTGCACCTGGTGCCAATAATGAAATTCTTGATGCAGCTGAATATGATCTTGGACCATACGATTTTAATCAATTAAATCAAACACTAAGCTATAATTTTACAATCCAGGCCTATGATGGCGCAAATTATGATTTACAAACTTATATCATTGACGTTGTAAGTCGTAGCGGATATACCACAGACAATGGTAACATCACGGTCGACAATACATACCTAACAACCGATACAATTAATACCTATATTCCAGTTATCTTAAACGGCAATGTAACAACATTGCCAACTGCACGTAGTGGTAGTTACTATGCTTACAAATTTGAAGGAATGGATTTCCAAGGCGATGTCATAACATATTCATTATCAAATACATCCGGCACGTTTGATGCCTATGTCTACGGATTAGATGCCGGCCTTGACTATCAAGGTGATGACATTACACACATCGGCGGTGTTGGATTTGATAGCGGTGGGTCCGGTTCCGGATCAACAACCAACTTACCAGGACTACTATTGGATGCATCTACAGGTTGGTTATATGGTAAACTAACAACACAAAGTTCATCTTATGAAAATTATTCGTTTGGTGTACAGGTTAGTAAAATCAGAGGTAACGTAACTTACGCAAGTAACCCAATTTATTTTAACTTACCGGTCTTGGGCGATATTAACAATATCATTCAATGGAATAGTCCAGAAAATCTTGGAACTGTTAATAACGGACAGGTCAGCGAGATAGTACTGACAGCTACCAGTGTTGAAGGCAAGCCATTGGTATATACCTTAGTTGATGCTCCCGGTGTGCCTATTAGATTACCGCAAGGCCTATCGTTATTGCCTTCGGGTGAAATAAGTGGACGTGTTACGTTTGAAGCGTTCTGCCTAGATGATTTTGCAACCACTATCGACGGCAACACTGAATCATTTGATAGAGTTTACAACTTTACTGTTCAAGTATCAACTACAGATGGTACTGCAACCGCAGTACGAGAGTTTACATTAACACTAGATATTATTGATATTGAACCATATGATAATTTATATCTACAGGCAATGTTAAAGTGGGACCAACGTCAAATCTTTAATAGTGTTGTAAACAATACAGAAATATTTGTGCCTGAATTAATTTATCGAATCGATGATCCATGGTTTGGTATTGCTAAAGATATTGAGATGTTATTTTTACCAGGACTAAAGCCTAGCGATTTATTAACTTATGCTAATGCAATGGCTAAAAATCATTATACTAAAAATTTCAAGTTTGGTGATATTAAAACAGCCGTGGTATTGGACAGTAACTATAATGTAAAATACGAAGTAGTATATATTGATATCGTTGACCCTACTCTAAATAGCAACGGCAATGGTGCTGAATTAGAAATAGATTTAACCAATACTATTACTAATCCATATATTGATGCCACAGGTGCAGAATATAAAATAGTATATCCTGATAGTAGTCAGAATATGATCAGTAGATTAACAACCGGTGTCGGATACTACGATCAAAGTAGTTTGCCACCCTGGATGACCAGTAACCAACCTGGTACCACTAATGGAACATTTAGTACTCCGCTGGGTTATGTGCAAGCGTCGGTACTGGCCTATACTGTACCGGGCGCAAGTAAATTAATTGCGTATCGTTTACAAAATTCAGGTATTAATTTTAATAATATAGACTTTACTGTTGATAGATATTTCTTAGACGATTTCTATACTTCAAACTTTAATACCACAACTGATCAATATACCTTAGGTAAAGAAACAACCTTCGATGCATTACCAAATAGCAATATTGGTGCGTTGGTTGCTTCTGTTAATTATGCAGTAACCGTGCCATTTAGTCAGATCAACGGCAGAACAGTAGAGTATATTATTGCCAACGGTGGTATAGACGGAATTACTACATTTGGCACAGGCGATACACTGATATTTGCAAAACAAGAAAAATTCTTAGATCCTGGTCCTTACGATGGCTGGGTAGATTACATGGATGCATGGATCGGCAATAATACTACTACGACCCGGATTGAAGGTTACGATTCTGAAAGTTATGATACGTACACACTAATACCCGGATACTTAGAAAAATCACAGGGACTTGCCCCAGTTAATCAGCGCGGCGGCATATGGCAGATTACAGTTGTTAAC
>Ga0208871_1000430_pt1 | contig 12964 bp, 18 predicted proteins | sample CryBogCBE19Jun07_FD_184592 | JGI IMG/M metagenome (GOLD analysis project Ga0208871, IMG submission 184592) | Freshwater microbial communities from Crystal Bog, Wisconsin, USA - CBE19Jun07 (SPAdes) | ecosystem: Environmental > Aquatic > Freshwater > Bog lake | place: Crystal Bog, Wisconsin, USA...
CCATAATATATCTCCTAATACGGTGTGCCTACTTTTATTTTGGCGGTATATGACAAACATAGTTTTATAAATTAATTTGATAGAGTCAACAGTTTCTCGCTAAATGTTTTGACTTATAGATAAGAAACTCTGCTAGTCAAATTTAAAAATAATTGGATAATTTATTAGCATAGAATTTATTGGTATAGATAGAGTGAGGTGAAAATAACTCCACCTCACACTAATCTTTCATTATTTTATGCAGCGTCTGCGTCGACTACACCGTCGCCACTTGGTGGGGTGGACTTTGCATATTGTGCCTCTCCCAATTTCATAGATGCTTCTGTCAACTTAGTGTTAGCATCTCTGATTTCAGCAGCAGTTGCATCTGATTTATCCAAGCAGGTCTGTAGCTCGCTCTTAGCTTGTGTTACTGCGTCAACTAATAATTGATCTAAATCAGTGCCTTCTTCTAGCTGACGTTCAGCAGTGCCAATTGCAGATAATGCATTATTACGTGCCTCAGCTAGTTCTCGCTTGGCTTTATCAGCTTCACGATTGGCTTCTGCATCTGCAACCATAGTTTTGATCTCTTCATCTGACAGGCCGCCATTTGATTTGATACTGATATTCTGTTCCTTGCCAGATGCTTCATCTTTTGCACTAACTGACACGATACCATTAGAATCAATATCAAATGTTACTAAAATTTTTGGGATGCCGCGGCGCGCGGGCGGAATACCAGTAAGATCAAACTGACCTAATAGTTTGTTATCAACGCACATTTCGCGTTCACCTTGGAAGACACGAATCGTAACAGCATCTTGATTATCTGCTGCTGTAGAGAATGTTTGACTCTTCTTAGTGGGGATAGTTGTATTACGATCAATTAGACGAGTAAAAACACCTCCAAGAGTTTCTAGTCCCAAACTCAGAGGTGTCACATCGAGCAATAACACATCTGTTACATCACCAGCAAGGACTCCGCCTTGGATTGCGGCACCAATTGCAACTGCTTCGTCTGGATTGACAGCATTGCTTGGTTCCTTGCCAAAAAACGTCTTAACTGCGTTACGGATAGCTGGAATGCGAGTTGATCCTCCTACCATAATTACGTCTTTGATATCACTTACTTTTAATCCCGCATCGACTAAAGCCGCCTTACATGGAGCAATGGCACGATTTATGAGATCGTCTACCAAACTTTCAAACTTTGCGCGGGTTATTTTAATCAACAAGTGCTTGGGCCCAGTTGCATCAGCAGTAACATACGGCATGTTAATTTCTGTTTCTGTTGAACTAGAAAGTTCAATCTTGGCCTTTTCTGCAGCTTCGCGCAACCGTTGTAATGCCATAGCATCCAAACGTAGATCAATACCAGTTTCTTTTTTGAAATCATCTGCAATATAGTTAACCAAGCGATCATCAAAGTCTTCGCCACCGAGATGTGTATCGCCGTTGGTACTTAGAACTTCTACAACTCCGTCACCGATGTCTAACACACTGACATCGTGCGTGCCGCCGCCACAATCAAATACTACAACCTTGCCAGATCCGCCTTTATCTACTCCAAATGCCAGTGCAGCAGCAGTTGGTTCATTAATAATACGCAGGACCTCAAGACCAGCAATTTTTCCTGCATCTTTTGTAGCCTGTCGCTGGGCATCATTAAAATATGCAGGAACCGTAATTACTGCCTTGTCTACTTTACTCCCAAGATATGCTTCTGCAGTATCTTTCATTTTGATTAAAACTTGTGCAGCAATTTCTGCAGGGCTACGACTTTGCCCTCTTGTTTCAATCCAGGCGTCACCATTGTCAGCCTTGACTATTTTGTAAGGTAACGTCTTGCGATCTTTTGCAACACTTGGGTCATCATAACGACGGCCAATAAGTCTTTTACTGGCAAAAACTGTATTGGTTGGATTGGTAATTGCTTGACGACGTGCGCTTTGACCAACCAGTTGTTCTTTGTCTGTCCATGCAATGATAGAAGGTGTTGTACGTGTACCTTCTGCATTTTCAATTATTTTGGCCGCTCCACCTTCCATGATAGCCACGCAGCTATTGGTGGTGCCAAGATCTATGCCCAGAATGGGTGTTTTATTTGTCATTTTCTATCTCCTTTTGTTAAGCAAGAATATATTATGAACCCTGCGTAGGCGTTCATAAAATTATTTATCAATGTAAATAATATTGCATGGCCATTTTGTTGTCAATAATTTTTCGCTCAATCTAGCTTGCAGATTTTGTTATCTCGAAATGTGCTTGTTATATTCATAACTTTTAAATTAAGATGATGTATGCATATCATCTTAATTCACTTTGAAAGATTTTATCCCATATTGGTAAGAATAGCCCAAAATTCTTTGACGGAATTTTATGATGAATTAAATGCCATTTACCTGATGTCAACGGATACAAATCGATATTATCGTTATGTTCAATTGTCTCTTGTAGAAATGCCGCCCACAAATAATAAAAAATTAAGAGCCACCAATTGGTTGATAGCCATGCAAACACAAGAGTAGGTATCACTTCGGTAATCCATAAATCCAACGTGCTTAACCAAGTATCCGTAAATAATAGAAAATTATTCCAACTCCACGAAGTTTTATTAGTACTTATAAAATTGTGATGATCGTCGTGAAATATTCCTAACCACGGAATTGCATGCATAATACGATGTATTATATATAAACATAATGTCCATATTAAAAATATCAAGACATAATACATTATTGACATATTAGTTCTTTTACAAATGTAAAATATTCTTTTGAATATTTTCCATTCCAGGTTTGGCCAATCATAGATAATTCTGCTAATGCAGGATGAGAGCGTATTGGGCTTTTTTCTATTTGTTCATATCCGGTATATTTTTGTCTTTCTATTAAATTAAATTCACTGTGTCGATTATAAACAATCCATTTGCTTGAATGTGATCCTAATTTTCCAGGGTGCGTGTTAAGAGCTAACTCTCGCATACGATCATCAGATAGAAACGCAGCCATCATTCCTGGTGTGCATCTATTAAAATGTGGTAACCCATAAATTCCTTTAGTTTCAAAATAATTTGTAATAGCATAATCATATTCGTAAATTTCAACGTTCCATAGTTTGGTCGAAACATCAAGTTTGATATAAGGTTCACCGTCGCCTAATAATACGGTTCCATCTAATTTTTCAGCAGCATATGCTGTTGCTGCTAATTGATATTTTTCTGATTGACAAACTTTTGAAACTTCTATTAATTTACCAGATTCTACAAAGTTATCAAAATCAATATCAATTACAATTGGTGATAAATTTTTAGATTCACAAAAGTCAAAAGCATATCGTATATCATGTGCGTTATATTCAGAATTCAGTTTTATTATCACAGGTCGTATGTTTATACCTAATTTTAAGAATATGCTTAATGCATACTCGCTGTCAACTCCGCCACTATAAAGTAGATGTAAAACTCCCTGTCGTTTACTGTAGACCATTTCAGCTGCTAACAGTGATTCTTGATAATAATTTTGAAAATTAGATGGTAATTTATCTATGATAAGATCAAAATCTTTTCCATTACCTGACCTTGTTATGTAATTGGGTTGCGGAAATAATGATAACATTTGTAACCTTATTAACAATTATATAACCTATGTATAGCTTAATATATTGGTAGTTCACAAGATATATTTACTCGCTACCAAAAAAGTTAAAATATAATAAACATTAATTTGGTTATATTATGATCTAATAGTTTTGCGATTCAATAAACTGTATCTAACCCTTACTAACTTTTATAATAAAAATTTACAACATTTGAGAGAACTACTTAATTCTCCTTAGGACTTTTTTGAACAGAATACTACACAATTGCATGGTTTTTTGGCAGAATTCCAAGCATTCTCCCAGATTGCTATAGAGTTTTTATGTATTTTTAGCGCCTGCTCGATATCAGTGTTATCTAGATATATAGATGGTATTGATTCAACTATTTCTTTGATTTCGGCACCACATCTAGCGCTCCATTTTGCCCAATTGGCTTGGCTTTTATCTGGGTCCTGTAACCTAGTATAAGATTCGGCTATGTAACAACATTGCCAAATTCTTCCATTTACATCAACATATATATCGCCACCATTCTGTAGGCATTCTGGGTCTATCTCAATATTTGATTTCCAGATCTCATAAGCGCTAATATCTTTCATAATTTTACGAGCTATAAAACCGGCTGGTTTGAGAACTAATCCGTTATCTACGGGAAACTCAATTTCCCCACTAAATCTAGTAGTATGTTTTATGTTTACATGTTCAAATCCTAATGAATATAAATATTGTTCCAACTGAGTAATTTCATGTTTATTATGTTCAAACACTAATGTAGCTGCACAAACTGTTACTCCGTTCTCAATTAAAATAGACGCATTTCTTAATATATGATTCCAATTAGTTCCATTACGATATTTCAAATGGTTATTCTCGAACCCGTCGATTCCAAATGTTACACGTCCGTATTTGCCAATAATAGCTGCTAGTTCTTGCCACCATTCTATATTATGCGCACTGCCGTTTGTATGAAAGTCAATGTGACAATTTTGATTATGTGATCTCAGATATGTTAATATTGCCAACACATCTTTGTTCATTAGAGGATCTCCATAGTTACCACACGCAAGAAATACTTTTAGCTGCGATAGCCAATTGGGAGTAAACCATTTTTGGAATTGCATAAGAGTTATATCGGTGGGGCCTACAAAGTTTCTTACGGCACCACCTGAATGATTCCTAGGACACATAGGACAACTAGCTTGACATCGGGATGACAGTTCAATATGCAATCTGTTTACCATCGGTTAATTCCAAATCAATTTAGCAAAAATCTTAGAGATTAGTCCCATGTGATATTGAACACGAAAACCTCTGAGCTGTTAATAAAAATATGTCATTATGGTTACATAGATCTACGCGCAACTATAATGGTATTATTTATTATTGTCTATGTTGTTATCTCTAGTTCATGCCATATAATAGTTTGAGATGAAATATAAGTTGCAATTGCACGTTGGATGCAACTGTATTGATCGCTATATTACCCAACATAAAGTTCAATTGTTAAGATATCTAAAATAAAACTTACCACAACAGTGATAGGTCTACAGTAGCAATGTTGTTATTCCCAGGTTAACTGAAACAATATTTGGTCGTCAATGTTTTTAAAGTAAACTAATATATCACCACCATCTGGTATATAATCGCTACCAGAGGTCCAAAACCAATTGTAGTCTTGACCAGACCGACCAAAATTGTCACTACACCATTTGAGCATTGCAGTTGAAAAAGGTACGCTGCTGCTATGATATATAAAACCTAAATCAATTAAACGACTGCCTATTGACATATGTTTAGTCCATACGAATAGGAAGGGCGCCAAACGTATCAGGTTGTCTTAACAGCGCAGGCTGTAGAGCAACATCACCTTGCTCTTCTTTGGCACGCTCTAATCTGTCAGCAAATGACTGGCTTAAAATGAGATAAGGGTATTCTTGGCTGGTATTAAGCCATCTGGCAAGATCTTCACGCATGACCCAACCAGTGTTTGCAGCAATAGTCTTGGCCAACACTGTATATAACTTTTGGCGGCTGGGTTCTTTAGCTGTAAAAAATAAACCCTTTGTAGCTCCATCTGCCAATGCACGTCTTATACTGTAGGCAACCAGTTCCATAACACGCGCACTACTGCCAGTTTTAGCTATATCCCATTGCATAATTTCACCAGGTTTTTTTAAACCAAATTCCACACGTAATATTTCATGCCCAATACCTGGCATAGCATCTAAACTTACAATATAGTTGTTATTATCGATATCAAAGGAGAACTGTTTATGGCTGGCGTTGTCGTAAACATTTCTCCAGTTTTCAGTTTGTGTTGGTTTAAAACTTGGAGAAAAAAGTTCATTAATAATTTCGTGTGCTCGCATGATATAATATTTAGCACCAAGTTATCTTAAACATTGCATAATCTTCCTCTGAATAAAATATCCATTCGCATTCTAACTTAAATTCTACATCACCATTTGTGAAATATAATTGATTGTAATCCTTAATAGATGAATAATTATTAGACAATCTGTCTGAACACCAAACTTCGCGTGCTTGTTGTTCTTGATATAACAGAATCTGTCGTAAACACCATAGAACTGGCATCATAGCCATGTAAGTTAAAATAGACACTGTCCTGTTCGTTGATAAAACCTACGACAAAAATCTGAGAATTCAAAATGGGCGGCTCTCACTGAGTTCCGTAATTATTTTGATCTATATTTTCTATCAACCACTCGCTTATTTTAAGAATTTTTTTACTTACACTTACACCAACGTCAAACTGTGACATCAACTTTGTGTTTTCAAAATTTAATCTAACCATAAACGGATATGTCATTGTGCTAAACTGGCTCGCATATCTCTAGAGCAAAGTGACCTATCGGTCATAGCACCATGCTAGCTGAAACAAAGTTGCTGATTCTAGATCGCTAAAAACTACCTGACCAGATCCTGCCCAGACATATGTCCCATTGTCAAGATTTTCACTGCACCAGTCAATTGCTGTGTGCATTTGATCTATGTTTGTGCATTTATGGTTGACCACAAGAGGATAACCACGCAACTTCCATGCTAACCCTGCGTTCTCAGTCATATTTGTTCCATGTTAACTTATAAAATACCGTATCTTCTTCACTTTCAAGATAAAGAACTGGTATAACTGGTTTTGACGGGTTGTTATATTTGTAGTCCTGCGTTATTAACATAGGATCAAAATAATATTGTGATGTACAATTTTCATCTAGCCAATTGGTGATGTTAACTATGCTGGTGGCTTCTGGCACAGTTACCATATGCCAAGTATTTTTTACTTCTAACAACAGTTTGCCAAGAATATCACGCATATCATCATTCATTGTACTAGATGATTTCATTACAATTATAGTATCCCAGAGCTAGCATATGTTAACGGTCTAACTCAACATCTATTGTTGATGTTCTACAACTTGACGGTCTCTGTATAATTTTCACGTAACACTCCAATTCTTGTAAGGATTTTGTGCTAGCTGTAGGTTATAATAGCGAACATCATCCGAAACTTCTCTTCCAACCCAAGGTGGCAATTCAAATGTTTGATCCTCAGTTTCAAGTTCAATCTCAGCCAAGATCAAACCTGTATTGTTGTCTAAAAATTGATCTACACACCATGTATTGCCTGCGTACACTATCATATGTCTATGCTTGCTAATAGTGAACTCTGCTAAATTGTTGATAAGTTCTAGTGCAGCATCTGCTGGCACTATGTCAAACTCGTATTCCGCACGACTTATACCATGGTTTGGCCCTTTAATGGTAACGCAGGCCAAATCTAAACATGTATTAGATTTAGTTAGTCTAATACGCACGGTTCTATTGGGATCACTGTTGAAATATCCTTGAACGATGGTCAATCGTAGTTTAGGATTACAATCAGCTATAAAATCCCCTGACACCAAAAATTTACGTTCAATTTCCTGCGGCACTTATAAGTCTCCATGTTTTAACACATGCTCAACTCTTACCGTTTTTCTCACATACATCCATTTATCTTTCTTTGGAGTATTAAATCTACCATTTAGAATCATTGGACCAAACGTGCCATTATTATCTAGTGACCAAACTTTCTTTTTGATCGTTACAATCAACGGAGGATCATTATCAAACGGGTTCCAACGACGACGAGCTAATTTTATCAGTACTTGATCCTTGTTGACATCATATAGATAAACTGGTTCTCCACCAAAAATTTGGCTATAACCCAGTAACCATTTTGTTTTAAGCCATTGCATGAGAAAATCTTTGCATGAAATAATTTATTGTTTTAATATACAAACTACACTATGGTTGTCAATGGTGCTGCATGTACACCAGTTAAATTGTGTACTATATCTTGGTTAATAATAACCAACAAATAATCTAACAAATCAAACTTATTGAGCCTAGTTCCAATTGCACAGTTATGTGCTAAAGTTTGGCCAATATTTTAATTATCCAGTAAACTGGATCTAGTTCCCACCAATTCTTGTGTCCCGTATTGGCATTACCAGGGTCGCCGTGGTGGTTATTATGCCATGCTTCGCCCAACATGAAAAACCATAAAAATGGCGAATTCACACTGTCATCAGATGTAGGATAACTACGATAACCAAACCATTTGATATGACTGGCACTTGTGTTGAGAGAATAACTGTGCAGACCTATAAACGCTGGCAACAACATAAAATATAACCAAAAATCAAAAAAACAAATTGCCACGGCGATATGCACGCCTAATAAAATCTTGTGATAGTGCCGATGTATAAAAACACAGATTGGATCTTTCATCAAATCTATAGTTGAACGAGGGCTTAAATTATTTTCTAATCTAAACATCCACAATATGTATGCATGCCAAAAACCATATCTTGGAGAATGGACGTCTAATTTGGAATCAGCATGTTTATGATGATAGCCTCTATGCACCGTTGCCCAAAATATTGGACTTTCTTGACCTGCCAATGCACCGAGAAACAAAATCGCAGCCTTGGTTATTGTAGATGTAGAAAACGACTTATGACAAATCATACGATGATAACCAGCTGTTATACCAATCATAACAAACAGTACAAATCCAGATATAGCTGTGATCCACCACCAATTTGGAGCCTCACCTACAACTATCTTGTAGATTGCATAAATGCCAAATATCTGCATTGGTATAATACCTCCCCAGAGATTTCGCTGTTTAAATGTATTCTCTATCATTGATGTTGCCATTTTATGCCTTTTCATTTTGTGAATTTTACATTTTCTAAAATAAACCACCTAAGATCAATATACCCGATACTTTGCTAGAACTGCTGCCATGTCACTTAGCAAAGAATCAAGCTGCGGCACTCGTACCACTGCAGATTCTAAACTGCCATAGTGGTGTTTGAGGGAATATGTTGCAACAGATGTCATAATTGAATTATATAGCATGATTACCACACGTCAACTAAATAAGTACATTACGATGAGGATCGCGGACCTGCCAGTCCCACCCCCTCTATAGCTTAATAGGAGCCACAGCATGACTATTTACAATAAAAGTCTGCACGGATATTATATCTATGCATACATCAGAAAATCAAACGGAACACCGTATTATATAGGAAAAGGCAAAGGTAACCGATGTATAAAAGCACATGTTGTAACGGTTCCTAAAGATAGATCAAAAATAATCATAATGGAACAAAATCTTACAGACTTAGGGGCCTGTGCATTAGAGAGAAGATTGATAAGATGGTATGGCAGAAAAGATAACGGAACAGGAATATTAAGAAATCAAACAGATGGCGGCGACGGAACATCCGGACGTAAGTTGTCTGACGCTGAACTTGAAAAGCTACGAAACAGAAGGCACACAATTCAATCTCGTCAAAAAATCAGAGAATCAAACACTGGAAAATTGCATACAGTAGAGACTAGGGCTAAATTATCCGTAATTGCAAAGAATAGAACCGCTGATCATTTTAAAGGCGGATTTAAAGGCAGAAACCACACACAAGAAACCAAGGATAGATTACATAAACTAACATCGTCTAAACAATGGTATAATAATGGTACAACAGAGACTATGGCGTACATATCTCCCGGACCAGATTGGTCGCGCGGCCGTCTTCAAGGAATAATGATGTGGTGGAATAATGGACAATTAGTCAAAAGATCAATCTCCCAACCTGGACCAGAATGGGTAGTTGGGAGACTCAGAGGAACCAGAGGTACAACTGGTATGAGATGTTACAACAACGGCATTGATAACAAGTTATTTCTCAACGACCCAGGACAAGATTGGGAATTAGGGAAAATTCCTGTATCTAGAGATAATTGAATCTAGTTCGGAAATTAGTCTGCTAACCGGAACTTCCTGTTTAATGGCACCATCTAGACTGCCGTAGTGCATAGACAAACATTCCAACAGCAAAGCTTTGATCTTGGTTTCGTTTGGAGTGTGAGGCAGCGCTCGGCAGTTGGTATAGGCAGTTTCAAGAGCTCGCTCTTTTTCTTCCCACCATTTCTTGCCCTGTTCCAGCGTCCATTCACCGCGCCGAATACTCAACAAGGTTTGGCTGTCGCGCTGAAGATCAAGTTCGCCCGTAAGCAACAATTGCTCACACTCTAGTGCAAGTCTAACCACATGCATGAGAAATTTTGTTGAATAGTTATGCTCAATAACATCGTTCCTACGTTTGTCGTTTTTCGGTAGCTTATGATGCTGAAGCAAGGTATGCAGTTCCTGCAACTCAGCATCTGATAGATGCGATAACATTATCGTGGCTCTTTTCATAAATAACTACATGCTTCATAAATTACAGTAGGATTGTTTATATGTCAAGTGACTATTTTGGATTTATATACCAATGGACAAACATAAAAAATAGAAAAAAATACATAGGATCCCATGCAGGAAAAATTACGGACAACTATATTGGCTCCGGCAAATACTTTAGACGTGCATACAGGAAATGCCCTGAATTGTTTGAAAGGTCAATACTCGAATATGTGTATGAATCAGTAGATATGGTCAAGAAACGTGAACAATATTATCTTGATTTAGTACCTGACATCGTAACAAATAAAGATTATTACAACGTATCCCCCTCAGCTAGTGGCGGCAACCTACATGGGCATCTATCTCCAGAAAAGAAAAAAAGAATTAACAAGAAGGCAGTACAAAGTTTTGTAGAAGCTATGAAAAACAAAACTCCGGAAGAAAGAAGTAAATTACGAGAAAAAAAGAGATTGACATGGAAGGCTCGCCAAGAATCCGGAATTCAGAGATCTAAAAATATATCGCAAAAACAGAAAGATATTTGGCGCTCAAGAACCAAAGAAGAGCTTGAACAAATTACTCAACTACGTAAAGAACTATATGCTACACAGCCAACCGAGTGGCATGAAACGCGATCAAAAAATATGTCTAATGGTATTAAGAAATGGCATGAGACCAAAGATCCAGAGCTAGAGAAACAAAGAATTGAAAATATGATGCAAACCAAAAAACTAAAACAGTTAAGATACATTCATAATAAAGAAACTACAACCATCAAACAAGTTCCGTTGGCTGAACTGGATAACTGGTTAAATGCCGGATGGGCCATTGGGATGGGTATAAAAAGATCTACCCAATCATCCTCTTCTCCATCTCTCTCTTGACATCATCAAGTGTGACTGACGCTGGAATCTTCTTCTGCTTCATAAAAGCAACAAGGGGATTAAGTTGAGAATCCAGCTTGCTCATCTGTGCAAAGGCATATCCTCGAAATTTCGAGAAACATCCTGCATGATAGAACAGCTTTCGATTGTCTCGAACCATCTGGCCAACAGCAGTTGCATGCACTATACACTGAGTTGGAACCGAAATAACGTCGAGAATATTTGGATTATTCTCCATGGCCAACTGAAAGAACTTAACGATCGAATACACGGCAAAGTCGTAGTGTTGATTTCGTCCTGTATCAATCAAATGGTGTTCCTGCCACACATCAAAACGTTTGAGCTGTGTGCCAAAGCCTGATATTTCTCCAGCTAGATGCGGAAACACCAGTTCCTTGGGCGGAATGCAGAATCCTTGAAGATCTCGATCACTAGTGTCGATGTTGGCACCATAGCTTTCGCTACCAACAATGGCTAAGAAATGTGTGTTTGCTGGTAACCACCGCGGAGGATGTGCGATATTACGTTGTGTAAGATTGTCAAGGATCATTGCAGCCTCTAGGGTTTATTTTAATTATAACATACTGCTAGATGCCAACTGTGTCAAGGCCTGCACAACAATTTAGATGGTGTGTTCACGCGGCTGTTGCCAATTCAACAAAGCTCCTGACTCGAAAACGCTCAAGCTTGTTGTAGTAATTTGTATAGTTGGTCCAACTGGTTCTAATGCGCTTTTTGTTGGCATTGGCAGTGCCTTTGGTACCATCGTTTTCCTGCAGATATGCCACAGCATCTGGGGGAATAAACATATAGTCTATCATGTCGTTAAAGGGATTATAAATTGTTACTCTCAGTGCGCCAATCTTGTTTTCTACATTGCTGATGATGATGACCTTGTTCTTGCCATTGTTGACCACGCTGACAGTTTTACTGTCAGAATAATCGGGAAGAAAATCATAACCAGCTGCATCAACAAATGCATATCCTCCTACTGCTGCCAACGACTCTTCTATCAAACGCTCAATATTAAAGATTTCAGCATGGCTTTGGCCAAAATTTCGCAGATCTTGACTTTTTACAAATTCTGGATGATAAACACAAACAATCTGTTCCATTAATAGTTGATTCTTACTCATAGTAGTTGGGTCCTCTGTTAAAATGTTATTGCGTCACTAGATATTATCAACAGATCAATTGATTGTCTAGGCGTAGATCAAAATTTATCATGATCGCTGTTGCTGCGGCAACTCAACTGAGTTGCCGCAGCAGTCGGCCTGGATAGATTGTTATCAAATTCAATTGTGGTTGAACATGGTTGGATATCAGTTGTATAACATACGGACCAATTCACAGGGTATTATGTTAGTTTGTTGCCGTTTTGATCAAATCCTAGTGATCTAGCAGTGGCTATGACTTTTGGTGTAGGGTCCTGTATGAATTGTATCGAGCTGCCGTTCTGTTCAACCGCCGCCATCTGTACAGCGTCACTGGGATGATTGATATGTTGTATAGACAACCCGTTTGTTTTAGCAGCAGCCATCTGCACAGTTAGGCTGGGATTGTGTATGTACATGATAGCATTGTAATCTAGATTCACCTGTTCTGGGTCTTCGGCCCGCACAGCAGCCATAGCTATCACCTGTGGAAAATCTTGAACTCCGTGCGTGTGTCCTACATTTTCTATATATCTATCACACCAATAGGGATCTTTGGCTTTAATCAACAGTGCTTCTAG
>Ga0208871_1000437_pt1 | contig 12774 bp, 14 predicted proteins | sample CryBogCBE19Jun07_FD_184592 | JGI IMG/M metagenome (GOLD analysis project Ga0208871, IMG submission 184592) | Freshwater microbial communities from Crystal Bog, Wisconsin, USA - CBE19Jun07 (SPAdes) | ecosystem: Environmental > Aquatic > Freshwater > Bog lake | place: Crystal Bog, Wisconsin, USA...
GTTTTGCCCTTATCGGCATTTGAAAAATCCTCACCAACGGATTGGGGGACTCCGACCTTCTTAGCAAATGCCTTATTATGGGCAACTGCTTCCATAAAACGGTGCTGTTTAGCTGTGCGGCTCGGCATAACGTGACTCGATCAGTTTATCAAGTTTAGTCTCAATCTTGTTAAATCTTGAATCCATATGATGAACCAGCTTGTCAATCTCTTGATTGGTTACATTGTCCCGCGCAATTTCCTCACGGGTTCGATTTAATAAAATGTTCAAGCGCGCTAGTTCGCTTGATTTTTCTTTGGCCACAAACCCCAGCACAGCTAACAACAAGGTTAAACCAAAATTCCATAACATCACGATAAAATTTGAGTCCATCAACAATTCCATGCTTTTAAACTTTTATTAACTCGACTATTTGGGTCGTTTGCAGTCTTGGTACTTGTGAGCTTTGCTTTTAACCCTTTCATACGCGCACAAAAGCTATCACGTCTTTTCCCGCCCTCTGGTTGAGGTGGTTTAATGTCATGACCTTCCGCTTTTAAACTGGCTCTTCCCTTGGCGTTCAATCCGCCTTTAGGGTTTTTGCCTTCTTTACGTGTCCATGCTCCAGCCATATTAAGACATAGCCTCCGCGCAAATTACGTTAACGCTTACGTTGTTTTGTTTACTTGCAGGTGAAGTAATCGCAACCGTAAGAATGTCAGGAATGTTCCCTTTGATACAAGTAAGAACAGGGAAGAAGAATGAAAGGTCCAGCTGCTGCAGTCCACCAGAAGGGGACAGCGGGAAAGCGTATACAACCTCACCGCCAGATAATGCGGTTGCTTGTACATCACGTTCAGCAAATGAGTTAAACGATCCAAGACCAGCCAGCGCTTGGAAGTTAGCACCAGTCAGCCCAATCTCAGCTGTAGGAGTAGAAGCAATCAACTCAACAATACAAGTTGAGTCAGAAGAAATCAACATTGTTTGTGGCAATAACTGACCACGGTCAATCAAACCTATAGCATAGTTTCCTGTAGGGGCATTTGCTAATGCGCCTCCCGAAACAATATCTTGAAACGTAACAGTGTTTGTAGTATTTGCAGTAATTAATGCTGTGTAGATTGCATTAACTGAACCCACCGTAATGGTTCCAATCTGCGCAGATGTTACTCCATAGCCTAAGTTAATCACCGCCGTTCTTGTGGTCGGAATTGCTATAACAGGATAGACTCCGTTTGCTGTCACTGTTCCTGTTGAAGTAAAACCAGTCAGCGTTAACTGATCTCCGGATTGAGATGCAATATTGCTTAATCCGTTTGCAAGCAAATTATGGTTTTGCTGGAACGTCAGTAGCACCGCCGCTCCTGCTCCAGTAATCGTTGCAGCAGCTTGCGTCTGCAAAATTGAGATAGAGTATTGCCCAGCTCCGCCGGGAGGCCCGCTAATCTGACCTGTGATGATTGTGTTTGCTGTAATCGTTCCGCTTGATGTCAACGTCATCCCAACGTAGAACGTATTCGTTACCGCACCCGTTATGGTCAACGTTGTTCCGTTGATCACACCAGACGCCGATGCATTAGCTACTACAGCAGCCGTAATCGTATTGCTCGTTGCACCGCCGGGTATTGCTTGGTATGAAATGTAACGCCCTACATAAGCGCTTGCAGTCATGCTGGCGCCTGTAGTCGTTAATGTTGTGGTAGTTCCAGATGAGAATGCGTTATTTGCTGCAATTGAAGGAACCTGAACTGGACTTGCATTCGTGTAGTTATAGGATTGATCTTGGGATATCTGACCCATGACGCGCATCCTAAAAGACATCAATGGGAAGCGTACTGTTGGGTAAGCATTTGATGTGTTACCTACGGTACGAGTTGGCGAAGCAGGCGCCATACCATAAGAATAAGTAAATCCGCGCTGCTGGTTAATACCGCCTTCAATCAATACAGACACACCATAGTGTGTCATCACGCTTAAAGAACCTGTTCCTGTATCGCGCTGTTCATAGCGCACAGGCAAGTTACCTGTACGGCTCCAAGGTTTGGTTTGTGCTGTACCAGAAACAGTACCATTACCAATACCAACTTGGTGCAGTATCCAAGGCTCACCATCTAGGACTACGCCCCAACGTAGTGCGCCCGCACCATACCATGCATACTCCATCCAAATCATTTGCACTTTGGTCCAATCTAGTGCATTGATGATAGTTTTATTCCCGTTCCATGTATCTGCTGAAAACGTTACATCAGCAGGAACGCCACCGGAATCAGATCGTATGCCTACATACATCGCGTACGGATTTGCACCTGATGATGTGCCTTGCTGCATAAAGAAAATTCCGTTTGCATCATCGAATATTCCAACTCGTTGGTACTGACCTTGTACTGATGATCCAAAGTTTACGTTGGACGCCATGTACATCGTTTTACCGGGTTGGTAACGATGATAAGGACGCGATTGACGAACCGTGATATCTCCGGGGGTTGTGGCCCCAGAGTTACCAATCGTCATTACTACACCGCCCAGTCCCGGATTTTGAATAATCGATGCGTTGCCAGATGGGTTATTGATGTACTGCTCCCAACGCAATGGTTGAGCGCCATATTCAAAGTCAGCGTCGTAAATGTTTTGGGACTGACTTACCTTTTGCTTACCCACCACGTCACGCAAACGCTGAGGAAACGTGAACTGCGCGGACCCATCGATCCCATACCAAGACGTGCTTGGTGTTTGGGTTCCAAGGTTTCCGGTTTGGTTAGTACCGTAAAAGTAATTAAGAAAGTCCCAAGCCACGTCAGGTTCCGTTGGAAATTAACTTACCAGCAATAATGACTCCAGCGGCTATAGTCGTAGATGTGCTTGTAACTAATTGCCATTGCACATCAGTTTTTTCTGCGTACAGAAACGGGTCAGAGCTTCTATTTGCCGTATAAATAGAAACAAAAGGTTGTTGTAAAACATTGAGTTTTACGCCAGTCACATTGTTAATTGCTTGAACAGAATAAGTAACAATATTGGAAGATGTGTAACTATTGGAAGTATTTACTTCAGCAAAGTCCAAATAAAATGAAAACCCTGCGGGAACTGTATAAACAGTGCTTTGTGTTTTTCCAATTCCTGCATTAATTTGTGAAACAATATTTGAAGATTGCTTTAAAGTAATTGTTCCTACGTTAGTGCTTTGTCCCGTCCCCGGGGAAAGCATGAACATGCTATTAACTCTAAAATAGCTATTAACGGTTGTTACGTTTGACGCACCGTTTAGGAAAATAATCTCAGAAATTGGTTTAAAGTTGGAATCCAAACCATTAATTAATACGCTTGCTAAAGTATCATCTGATGCAGAAGAACTTGTTAATGTAAGCGTTGAAGCTGATGTGATATAAGTATAAACGGTTGCATTTTCCCACACCGGAATCTTTGTATTTCCAACCGCAGACTGATACCCAAACAAACTTAATGTTTGATGTCCGGTAATTTGACCGCGAGAGACTTGCAGATCAAACGGCTCTGAACGAGCTTGACGGCTAATAGAATTAACCGAGTTATTCGTGTTGACTACGTTTGCCATAATTAATCCCCTTAAGAAAGAGGGGGCAGCCGAGAATCCCCAGCCCTACCCCCGTCAGATTAATTAGTCAAAGTTACCATAGGGGTAAGTTGTGACATTACCAATGTTCAAGTCAGCCTGTGTGTATTTGATCGTGATATTGATCTGACCACTGTTAACAGACGTCAAACTTGCAACAGTCATTCCCAGTGTCACAACAACCTGAGAGAACCAAGTAGGTTGTTGTCCGGGCTGAATGTTCTGCACGTCTTGCAATGTTCCGATAGCATTATCCAACTGAACAACAGAGTTTGCAGTTGCAGTCGCTGTAAATGTTGCAGTTGAACGACCCGCAGCAGAGATCGATGCAATGCTTCCATACACGCCATTACCAGTGGTAATAAATGCGTTTGAAACGTAGGGTTGAATTGCGGTAACGGTATGTGTACCGTCAGATGGCATAGAACCTACATCTACAATCACATCGGTGATGTTTGAGAAGTAAGGAATCAAAAACACTGCGCCACGATAGTTCGTACCTGAAGCATCAGCGGTAGGTGATGAAGCAACAGTAGGTCCATTGGTGCTATATGAACCGCTCTGGGGAGTCCAGATCGTGCCTACGTTGTTAGGAATGTTGTTTGAGCTAACAAAGATTCCAGAACCACCGCCATAGTTGGCTGTGCCAGCAGTTGATACAGAGAAATCTAAGAAAGCATTTTGAACCAGTTGTACTGTTCCAGCATCGCGCTGAGGTCCAAAGCGTTGGTCAGCCGCTAAGATTGGGCCTTCAAATGTACTACGTCCCATGATTATTCCTTATGCAAAAGTACCCACATCAATCGTTGCATCGTGCCGCTGGGGCGGTGGTGTGTGGGTGTTTCCCCAGAATGATTTAGTGTACACCATTTAAACAAAAAGGGGGCCGAAGCCCCCTTCTTTTTGCTTAGTAAGAACCGTATACGCCTAGTGGATCGGAATAGCCAAAGCTATAACGCTCACGAGATTTGTAACGGACATTACCTGTATCGAAGTCACCGTCCATGCTGTTCTGCAAGGGGGTACGAACGAACATCTTCAGACCGTTAGGAACGTCAGTGGTCAAGAACCATGCGTTGGTTGCGGTCAAGAAGTGGTTGATCGTGTAGCCTTCGGGGATTGAACCATTGTTCTCAATGGCGTTGATATCGTTGTTGTTAGTACCAACACGGAGTTTGGTCTCTAACAAACGAGTAGCAACGAATTGCAGAGCAGGAGGAACAACCAATTTACGGGGTTTAGCAGCGATCAGCAAACCACGCTCATCAGTCCATGCAGCGATTTGAATCACAGCATTTTCCAATGCGGTTTCATTCAAGTCAGCAGGGGTTGATGGGGTGTTAGCGTTAGTACCGCCGTTAACCAAGGGGTGTGCAGTGCTAAACAACGATACGCCGTCACCACCAACATAAGCTGATGAGAAGCCGTTGTTCAGAATAGCTGCCGCCTTAACTTGTTTCGTATACGCCATAGCGCGAGCCAGACCTTTGGTATAGCGCGCCGATAGAGAATCATACAAGTTGTCCTCGATAGCCTCTTCTGTCAGCGAGAAACCAAGAGCAATGGTCTCGTGCTGATAGCGAGCAGTCCAAGCTTCCTGCGCGTTGTCATAGGCGATTGCGTTGCCCTCAGCCTTGACAGGTGCAGCAGAGAAACCAGACAGTTTGGTTTCTTCTTCAAACGAACGCTCGGAGGTTTCGATTTCATAAATCTCTTTATGCTCTTCACCATAACGTGCGTACTCTAAGCCGAACAATGCATTCAAGCCCGGAAGAAGTTCTTTTAATAACTGTGCGCGTGAAATTGCCATGTTAGATTACTCCTTAAGCTTTGCCAGTTGCAGAGTAGTAAGCATGCAGACCAAACTGCAACTTGACTAACACTTCTGGATATTGGGTGAACACCAACGTTGCGCCTGATGCAAATGCGGTAACGGGTGCTTGGTTCATGATAATTGAAGTAGAACCTGCGGCAACGGAAGTACCATCGCCAGCGCCAATCACAAATGAACCAGAACCGATGTACTGACCTGCGGAGTTCAACGAACCCACTTCAGTACCTACGGGCAATGCAAAAGGAATACCAGCAGTGGTAGTAATCGTTGCGGTACTGATGGACGAATACGTTGCAGTTCCAAGAGGAACAGCAGTATCACGCACCAAGTCAATAATACGCAAAGGCAAAGTCGTAGTAACGGGGGTTGCATAAGGAGTCAACACGCCGTTAGAAGAATCACCAGTCAATAAGCTACCAGCCAAATCAGTTGCTGAAACGTTCTGTCCAATTAAGGAAGTGTTTGCAGAACCGATGGTTGAACCACCAGTGGCAGTAATCATAGCTGCTTTAAACACGGTATCAGGATCATCAGTCACGATAGCGAAGATGTCACCTGCTGTCGTACTTGCTGGGTAATACTGTGAGAAAGTCAGTTGCTTGGTTACGGGGTTGGTGTATGAACAGCCCAAGAAAATACCAATGGTCTGGTTCAAACCAGTACCAGTGGTAACGCTTGCGCGTTGTACATAACCACGAGTTTGAGTTACAAAGTCGCCGTAATAAATATTAGTAGCGTAGTTGTACTGGATAGGTAGCTTGCGCGTTGATCCAGCAAAAACTTGACCACCAATAAGATTGATCGGCTTTAGCCCGTATGGGGCCGGTACTGAAGGATAAGCAGCCATTTAAATCTCCATTGAATTTGTTAACCTCTTCCAAAGCTAACAGACGTTTTCCCTTCCCTAAAGAGAGGCATACGTGCGTCACTCTGGCGCATTAAACTATTGTTTACAGCCTCTTCGTTTTGGCGAGTCAGGTTTTGATAATAAGCCTGCTGTTGCTCAACCAGTTCCGTAGGAGTCTTGCATAACAATAATCCGCCAATCTCAATGCCGTCTTGATAACGACTATCAGGATCAACTAGCAGTCTAAACTTCGGTTGTTCTTCCAACTTAACGGGCTCCCAACCTTCGCGTAATCTTGCGGAAACGTTTCGGGGGTCTGCGTTGTTAAGCATTGAAACTCTAATCCATCTGTAAGACATCCCAGCTTCTTTATCCGGTTCTGGTAAAAGATCGGGTGGAGTCCACTGCTTGGGGCGCTCCATCGTTACACGGGTTGTCAGTTCTCTAGGTGTTCTGTTGTCAGCCATTTTATGACTCCAATTTAAGGACTTCTTGAGCGTATTGTTCTGGAGTTAATCCTAACTTCTTTGCAATCGCCAGTTGTGTCGTCTTAAGACGAATTTTCTTTGATGCTGTGCTCCGGGTAGCCGGGGCTACAACCGTGCTTAGTTTTGCAGGGCGCGACTCCTTTTCTTCCTCGTCGCTCTCGAATCTTTCTGGAAAGCGCTTCCGCATGGTTTCATCTATACGGCGATAATACTCCGGTGATGAAATAACTACACCTTCTTTTTTAAGTCTTTCATGTAACCCTAGGGCAAGGCTAGTCATTTCGTCATCGTCACCAAACCATTCGTTGTTTTTTTTCCACTCCATTGCAATAGGATCAGGCTGAACTTGTTGCTGCTGAACCCGTGGTTGCGGAATATCATATTCTGGCTCTGGAGGAGCAGGCCGATAGTTTTTTACCTTATCCGCCTTCATAGATGCTTCTGTTAATTGTTGCTGTGCCTCTATCATCCGATCTGTTTCACCGGACTCATATGCTTCTTTATAGTGGCGCTTGGCTTCGCTTAACTCTAAATCAACAGCGCGTTGGATAGATTGAAGTACATCTTTCTCTCGCTCATGCAAACTAGACTTAAGCCTATTGTTCTCTTGCATAATGCGCTGGGCAACAGTAATTGCTTCCTGCTGTTCCCTTAAAGCCTGCTCTTTCTCACGACGTTCATCGTGAGCAAGCTTACGCATCTTGACCAGCTTCTTTCTTACCTTGTCCGAGTAATCTTCTAGCTCGTCCTCGTAGAGTTCTTTCTTTACTTCTTCTGGAAAAGAAACACGCCCACGGTCTTCTTCCGGGGTATCGTCTTCTATTTCCAATAAAAGCTTTTCATCTTCTGCTGAGGTGTCATTTTCCTTTTCATCTGGAAACGTAAAACCCGGTTTGTCCATTTCTGCCATGATGTTTCCCTCTATTTACGTGAGATACCGCGTGGATCTTCTACGGTTCCTTCGACTGAATCGTCGTATATCATGCGAAATTCCCTGCCATGAATGACAAGCCTTGATCCTGCGTGGGGTCGGACTAAAACAAAGTCGCCTTCCTTGCACCAAGGGCCGGATGGGAATTTCTCTTTGTTTGTATAACAGTCTGGTCCCAAAGAAACTACGAACAAAACAGTCGTTAAGATCTCTTCGTTCTTAATAGTCTCTTCAGCTTTAGCCAAACCATTGTCAAACATGTCTTCCATCTCCGGGATCGCACATAAAATGTAATATCCACTTGGTTTTGGAAGTTGTTTTGCCTTTTCTTCTGCCGGAGCACTAGCCGTTTCTACTACTACTGGATTGTTTGGGTTAATCCCAATTAAAATTTCACTCATCTTCTTCGTTCACTCGTTTTTGCAGGTCTAATATGAGCATTCTTGCGGAAAGTAGACCCTTAACCTCGCCGCATGCCTTCTTGTACTCAGGAAAATCCCTGCAATTATCATCTGCAAGGTTCTCTTGAATGCTTTCAATCTGCTTCGTGAGCTCACTTACTAGGTAAGCCAGTGCTTTTTCTATCATTTTTGCCTATCTATCTCATTTTTAGCTGCTGCTTTAGCCGCATCTACAGCCAATTCCATACGTAATTTCTGCTCTTCTGCGGCTGCTGTAGCCATGTTATGGCCCTTTTCAGCTTCAATTTTTGCCATTTCAATCTCTTTTTGAGTGGCTATTTTAAGCTGTTCGTTTTGTATTTCAGCCTGTCTAAATGCTTGTTCTGCCTGCTGTTTTTGCTGAGAAAGCTGCAATTCAGCCTGCTGAATCTGCAATTTCTGCTGTTCCATCTGCACAATCGGGTCTTGTTGCTGCTGTTGAATCTGCGCTTGTTGAGCTTGGTTTTGATTTCCAGCTAGAACTTGCTGGCTTGCTTGAGCAATAAGCTGGGATAACTGCACTTCAACTTGTGGTGGCAAGTGCTCTTCTGGGGGCGGCAACGTAACACCCATTTGTTTCTCAATTTGATTGCGGTATTTAAAGCCTAAATGCTCTGCTAAGTGAGACTGAAGGGCAGCCATAATCTGATTGGCCTGCGGATTTTGCCCAATCATCTGCGTCACCATTGGATCCTGCATAAAAGATTGGTGTGCTGTGATGTGTGCATCCTGATCTTGGAAGATAAACGCTTTTAACGGCTTGCCTTTGAGTACATCCATGTTTTCGGAAACAGGATCTAGCGGTTTTGCGTCGTCGTCCATAGGGACAATCTTTTCTGCATTCCTAATCCCCAATACTTCCAGCATCTGACGATGGAGATAAGGCAAGTCGTAGATTTGTGGGGCAGTCTGGCTTAACTGAATCACCGCCTGATACTGCACAATCTTCTGTGCCATCGTAGAAGCATTGGGATCAGATACTGGAATGACAGTAACTAAATCATAATCAGACTTCTTAGCAGAAGACTTCCCTTCTACAGGCTCATATGTATAAGAGTCAGGTGTGTAATCGCGGATAATATCCCGCAACAATCCAAGTTCTTGCTTAAAGGAATAATGAATACGGGCTTGAACCGCAGTCATAACCTTTAACGTTCTTTCTAAAATTGCCAGCGTAGTTCCTACAGGTGTATTAGCCGACATATCTGCAACTTGAATGTCAGCCGCTCCTGCAAAACTTCTGCCTTCTAAAATAATTTTATCCAACAACATTGCCAGAACCTGACTGGGTTCTTTGTATGGCAACGTCATTAAGTTATCTTTTATCGTACCGCTGGGTACGTCTACATCTCTAAACTCTCCCGGACTGATAGGAGTGTCATCGCCTTTAACTCTTAATCCTCTGGCTTTGAATCCACCCGGCAAATTGGATAAAGTTCCAGCATCCACCAACTGACGGAGGATAGAAGTTCCAGATTTAGCGTATGCCCCAATAAGGTGCAACAGGCCAAAACAATAAAAGCCAAAACCCGGCACATAGCCGTAATGAACAAAGTGCTGACGTTTTGCATGGCGTTTATCCTCTGGTCTCCAGTTACGTCTGATAGACAAACACTTCGCCGATCCTTTCTCTATCGTAACGATATAAGGTAAAGCAATACCTGTAGGCTCTCCCTTCTTATCTGTATGCTCAAAACCTTCTAAATCTAAGTTAACGTTGATCTCTAATATTTGATACCGATCATCCACACTTGCGCGGAATCCCATCTTCTCCGCAATCTTTTTCTCAATCTCATCAAGCTGGTTAGATGGTTCTCCTAAATCAACATCTAAATAAAACCCTGCAACTTGCAGTTTTCTAAGCTCATTTTCCGTTTTACGCATTACATGGGTAACGCGTTCTGCACTATTTAAATCAGAAGCGCCATAAGGAACGACGAGATCTTCTGCTGGTACAAACACAGATGTTTGTCTATCTAAAGACGGGTCGAAGTAAACTTTCTTGAATGCATTTCCTGCAAGACCCAAGCCCCACAACATACGTTCGTGCTCAGGACGAAACTCCTGCATCTTGTCCACGATCTGGTAATTCATATCGTCTTGAACGCGGATAGCAGCTTCTTTCTTCTCTGGGGTTTCTTTACCAATGATCTCTGTCTTAACTGGTCCCGCTGCGGGGAATGTAGACATCATTGTCTCGGCTTGGAACTTTACCAATGCCTCCGATAGCATAGGGTGATATACACCGCAGGCTCCGGGCCAAGGGTCTGTACGTTCTTCAATCTTTAGGCCAAGTAATTGTATACCGTCTACATAGGTCTGCATCCAATCTCGGCGTGAGGCTACGTCGCTCTCATAATCACCAAGAAGGTCGTAGACTAAAGACGTCATTACCTTCTCATCTAATACTTCTGCCAGATTCTCATCAAAGTTATCTGCTTCTTCGTGGCCCATATGGATGACTGTATCGCCCATATGTACAGTGACTTCTTCAGGATCAACAACCTCGATTTCAATATCGGGTTCTTGTTGAAGGCTTTCTAAACCTTCTGGTGCTTGGTAAAGACCTTTCTCTATCATATTGATCCTTTAATAATATTCACGCTTACGGCGAAAGTATTGTTGATCTTCCGGTTCGTCGGAGTCCAACCTTATAAATCCGCCCTTACGAAATCTGATCAATGCCTGTGTGGATGAGTCCACTAAGTCATCGTGATCCGAGTTTGGGAATGCTGCCATTTCTTCTATCAACTCATCTGCCCAACGTGTAGCAGGAGCCCATACTTTACCACTCGCAAATAAATCAGATACAGAGTTAATGCGGACGATCTTATCATTTCCACGACTAGGGGAATATTCTTCTACGGGTATACCCATCGCCCTTAACTCGTAAATCAAAGGCGCTCCAGCAGCTTTCGCTTCCACGATGAAAGCATCCGGTTCCCACTCTTTATAATTATTGAACGCCGTCTCCTTAAGCTCAGGAAACTCCATGCGTCTCTTAAACGCATCCAGCAATATGATATGAGCATCGTTCGGGTTCTCGTTGTAGTAAAACACACCCCAAGTTGTACAGGCTGAATAGTCAGATCGTTCGTTCTTAGTAAAAGCGGTATCCCAAGATTGGATTAAGTAGTCGCAAGGCGGGGGACGCTCTCCCTCCCAGATACGCCACCACTCCCGTTTTACAATCGCGCCTTCTTCGGACGTCGGCTGCTGTTGGTACTGGGCATTCCACTTCCCGGCAGGGAGTTCATTGCGTAACGCTTCCAGTTCCTCTATCGACCAAAACTCAGGCCATAAAGGATTACCCGACGGCAGGATCGCAGGAAAGTCTATCACCTCCCATTCATCCCCATCCCTGTCTACAGAGGCTTGTAGAATCCTGCCCGTTAAGTCTTTTTTGGACCAGCGGGTCATGATGACGATGATAGATCCACCCGGCTGTAAACGCTGACGTGGACCCGATGTATACCACTCATACACCTTGTCGAAGATCTCAGGACTGGTAGAGGCCAACGCAGCTTCCTGCTCAGAGTGCGGGTCGTCGATGATAAGTAGGTCTGCACCTTTACCTGTCACCGTACCCCCAACACCGATAGCGAAGTATTCTCCGTTCTGATTGGTTGCCCAACGTCCTGCGGCTTTAGAGTCAGATCTTAAACTCACGTTCGGAAAGATCTTGGCATACTGTTCAGACCCCACAAGGTTACGAACCTTACGACCAAAGCCAACCGCAAGTTCAGCCGTGTTAGATGTTTGGATGATCTTCTTCTGCGGGAACTTACCTAAGAACCATGCTGGTAGCATAAAGCTTCCAAACTCTGACTTAGTATGACGCGGTGGCATGTTGATGATCAGCCTCTTCGTCTTCCCCTCGGCGATCTCTTGGAACTTCTTTGCCATGACCTTATGGTGGCGTCCATCTATAAAGCCGGGCCACATCTGCTTAACAAAGAATAGAAACTCTTTCTCAGCCCGCTCCCTATCCTCGGCAGCCTTAAGCGCAGCAAGATCCTCAAACAAAGCCGCCTGTACGTGCGCGGGTAACTCTGCAATCCTGTCCAGTAAGTCCTGCATCAGTTGCGCTCTTTCATTCCGGCATGTCCACTTTATAAAGCTTGATATAAGAAGGCCGAATGGATCGCGCCCGGCGGGGTGTCTGTTTACATACTCCAAGTTCAACGAGTCGCCTCATGATCCTATGCACATTACTCCTACTCTTATCCCCAGTCATATACTGTATGTTCTCCACCGTAGGACCAAACCCATACTTCTTCCAAAACTCATCTATAGCTATATATATGCTCATCTGATTCTGAGTCATGATCCTTTCCTTCCCTTCCTCGTACGTCCTAACAATAAAACGCTCAACTGGAAGCTCAATTTTTTTGCCCGTTTTATCGTAAGTTTTTACAATAATCATAAATATCAAACACTTATTGCATCTTGCCCACTTGAGCAAGATAGATTCATATATATGAATTGCTCAGTTTTAAACATATACCCCCCCTACCCTTTCATTCCTCATCAGACATGGGGGGGTCTTCTGGGCGCAGGATTTCCATTTCTTCGGGTGCTATCTCAAAATTGGGTGATTGAGTGTTGGGAATAGTATGCCTAGCTGCATCGGCAGAATCCGGCCCGATTTGGGGGGGTGGGG
>Ga0208871_1000458_pt1 | contig 12353 bp, 27 predicted proteins | sample CryBogCBE19Jun07_FD_184592 | JGI IMG/M metagenome (GOLD analysis project Ga0208871, IMG submission 184592) | Freshwater microbial communities from Crystal Bog, Wisconsin, USA - CBE19Jun07 (SPAdes) | ecosystem: Environmental > Aquatic > Freshwater > Bog lake | place: Crystal Bog, Wisconsin, USA...
ATCTTGCTGCGAGAAACTGACATAATATCTACCTTTATGTGTTGCATTAGACCGATTCTCATCGGTTTCGGCTATTAAAGCCTCATCAGTAATGCTTATTGATAATAATCGATTAAATCTTTTATTTGTTTAATAACATCAGAAGTTTCACAGAAAAACTCTTTATCGCCTAATGGATACCATTCACGACTTTCATTTGAATTTGCCATTAGACCAGATTCGCCAAATTGCTGGTGAAATAATCTTTCTATTTTACCTGCATTTCTCAATTCAACATGATATTCTACTTTAAATGATTTTGGAACACTGGTTGATAATTTCTTTAATCGTGTATAAAGGCATTTTGTAAAACCAACCTTAACATAATTTGGAAATAAAGGATTAGAAATAACGTATAATGTTTCCATATTTTACCTCAATTAGCCAATTTAATTTTAAATACCTTAGCCATTTTCTTACCGTGTTGTGGATATGCAATTACATCCACATCTTTTGAATAACATGCACGGCAACCATTACATTTACCATTATGCTCATATGCACGGCATACTGTAACATGATTATCAGCAGAATCAGCGGAAGGGATAATAACCGAACCGTGGACACCTTTGAGATAATCACCAGTAATAGAATCGGATGAAAATCGTACCTTGACATTAGGTAATTCTGCCATTTTGTTGATAATCTTTGCAAATTTAGCGAATTTCATCATACGGGTTGGTAACCAGTGTTTTACATGAGGCGTAGCCAACATAATCTGGTAAATCTTTTCTGCCAATTGAACCGAGTAAATATCACCAGAATCGAACCAACGGAAGAATTTCTGTTTGGATAATGCCTGAACAAAATCGGAAACAAAATCATCACGTTTCCAATCAGTTTGGTTATATTCACGGACTGATTTTGCTGCACCGAATTGATAAAATCCAGTGGTTGCATAACAACCGGCACAAGCATCGACCAATTCACCATTATCCTTTTTAGAACCTGAACAGGTAGATAATGCCTGTAATGACCAGGACATAATATTATCCAATTTGCTAGTTTTTGATAATTTAATCATAATATAATCGCTTTCTGCTGAATCAATGTGGTTATTATACCAGAACCAAGGAATCCGTCAACCTTTTTTTTAGTAGTTGACCGGAACACTGGACTATTTGTTGCGTGGAAACAACACCTCAACCAACCCTTTCACCTGAAAAACCCGCTGGGATAATCCATGCGGGTTAATCATTATTATTTCCTATAATATGTCCGACCATTAAGTAAACACATTATAAGAATATCCAGTACCTCGATACCGAATATCACCAATATGATAATATCAAATATCAAATTCACAGCGTGGAACCAATTCATATTCACCGATTACAATATCCATGGCCATTATCTGGTGCGGTAATAGATTATCTCTATTATCTTCCATATCACCAATGGCGTCAAATAAACTAACCGAACCATAATCACGACCATAATCAGATACTATTCTCATCGCCTCATTCATACTCATTAACCGCATAATCACTCCTTTCATTTCAATATCGTTAATGTCATACTGGTAAAATTGATATTACCCAGTTTCCAACCATTATCATCCAATACACGCATAATCTTTTCCATGATATTATGTTTGAATATCACTTCATTATCGGATAGATTATAGTTTGGTTCATGGAGATTATTATAACCACCATTATCATAAGAGAATGGAACCAAATATAATTCCGTCATGTCGGTATAAATTTGATTATAAGAACCATAATCAAGAGATAATGGAGTCCGCATATTCAACATAATCCTATTCATATTATCTCCGATTAACCAATCAAATACCAAAATACTTTTTGGATAATGCTTTGTTACGTTTAGGCTTAATAACAGTAATCCGTTTACCAGATAATAGAAAATCAATATGGGCCTGTTCTGATTGGATTAACCGATTCTCATTATGCTTATTATTGGTTACAGTAACAGTAGATAATGAGAGGTCAATAGGTGCATAATCAGGTTGGACAGTATTATTGCATTTAGTTTCAAAGATTAACCGATTCAATTCAGCCAATTGGGATTCTAATTGAGATAATGTAGACATAATATAAAGAGATAATGGTTATAATAGAATCGGATAATGATATAATATAATAACCATCATCCGAAACAATGGTTGGATTATAACGGAAGAACCATGGATCCGTCAACCAATAACCACATGGATTGGTCAAGTATTCCAATTTTGTTGTATGGAAACAACATAGTGTTGTTCCTACGCAACATTAGTCGCATGCTGTGGATAACCTGTGAATAAGTCTTTCGGAATCAATCGGAACCTGTGCGTAAGCTGTGGATAACTTTGGGACTTAGTGTCTTACCGCGATTCCGAGCAAAATTTTCCGAAGGTTGGCAAGCATTTTCAGAGGTTTTCCGTTGTTTTTTCGCAACATTACCGAAAATATTTTGGTTGACACCGCCGTGGATTCTATGTTATAATGGTCCAAACGAGGTTTTCTCCGGATTACACTCAGGCAGCCTCCGTGTCCATCCCGCTTGGCTTCGAATCTGGATCCTATTATACCAGAACCGGAGGATTCTACAAGCCCCCGAGAATACACCACCGGAATGGTCAAGTATTGGTTGCCGATCGGCCATGGATCGGTTATAATCCATCCATACAAACAAACAAAGGTACCACAATGAAACTCATCCAAGACATTATCTCCTCAGCAGTTATTCTGGCCTGTATGATTGGTCCTGCTATTATCGTGGCCTATTATAAGGGTTATTGATGCTAGTATTATCCATTCTCATTATCTGCATTATCGCTTTCAAGTTTTTCATTCTATAAGGAACCATTATGTCCAAGAAAGTCCGTTTCACCTATAATGATGTAAACACAGTAACCAACGACCTTATCGAGTCCATTCGGATAATGAATGATAATCGTGGTTATGACCGTTCGGATAATGCATATTACACCTTAGGGTATATCCAATCATTATTGAATAACCTAATAGCGGATATGCCAGTAACCAAACAGCACCAGATTATCAGTGATTTGGCCAAGCATACGGAATCAAAATTGAAAACGGCTGGAGTATAATATGGATAATCGGTTCAAACTAATGGTAATGCATTTACTGGGTAATAAGGAAGAGGCGCTGGTTCTCTTGGAATATAGAATGGGAAAATCAGTAGTTAATCGGAGGATAATACCGGAGAGAAAATAGGTCCATTATAGCATAATCACAGGGGCCATGGCAAGGCCCTCAGAGGCCCCACGGCAGCCCCCGGAGACAGTGCTGGGGCCGTTGCGGGGTTTTGGTGGCGGTGCGTGTAAGAAAAATTCACCACCAGGTCAAACTCTTTTTTCGTCTATTTTATTTTTTCCGGTCCGTAGCAGGATTTCGAATTTTACTATTTTTAATCCTCAAAATTTTTTTTCGGAGGTCCGGACGCATGGACCTCATTTTTTCCACCCAATTGAGCATATCCACAAGTTTCTCCTGTGAATCTACAGGACCATGCATACACACATAGGTCTTAGTATAATACTCAATGTCTTTAGCGGTAATCATACGGCTCCAGATTTCCACCAGTAGTAACCAGCAAGAGCCATGAAGTATACCACTACAAAGATTAATGCTTTTGCTCGGAACATGGTTGCTGCAAAGAACATACCAATTATAAAAGAGAAAAGGTTCAGTGAATTTACACCGACCAGTAGGATGTTCATGACTTCTCTTGAACCTTTCTAATCACTTGTGTTTGTCCATCGGGAGTAACAAATAATCTTGCTGCAATAATTTTGTTATTAGTTGCAAAGTCAGTTCGTTGAGTAAATTCAATATACTTACCATCCAATAACTTGTGTGCTAGTTCCAAGGCCAATTCATGTTTAATCTTATCTTTGTCAATAAGATTGTCTTCAAGTAGACTACTACCAATAGACATTTGAACCGCTACCATTTCACCACGAACACTCTGTAGGTTTGTTGTTGAATCATAATTACCACTAACTGTAAGTGGACCATTCTGTGAAAGTCCATTAAAGTGATATGGAATATAAGAAGAACCGATAGCACCACTAATTGTGGAACTACCGTCTGGTTGTTGTTTGATAATTAGTGGGTCTAATGATATACCTTGGCTCATAATGTCCATCCTCTCTCTTTATATTTCGCTACACGGTGACTAGAAGGTTGTATTGTTAAGTGCTGTCGAACCAATCTCTTACTCTTGATAAGTCTCCATTGTTCCATCGAGATATACAATCGGTCGCTGTGTAGGTCATAATAGGGCATACAATGGATGAAATCAAAAGCACTACGGGCTTTCTCATAATCCGAAAGTGTTATCAATTGCATTCGGTTCTTGAGAGTAATTGCATTAGGTGATTCATGGAAACCAGTTGCTTCAAAGATATCACCGTATTCGGGACCAGTATCATCCATTATAATATCTTTGGCCTCATCTCTGAGAATAGTGGCCAACGGATGAATGTCTTTGGAATCTCTGCACCAGAAGTCATAGTCCTTTACGTTTTCTCCATGGTATATGGACGATATGGAACCTCCAGAGAGAATCAATTGTATTGACATTTGTTCCCGGACACCAAAACGAAAATCAGTAAACAATGTAGAAACCGCTCGTTTGACCTTCAACTTGAGTTCTTTGCATTCCTCTTGGAATAACTGAGACTCTGGTTTGTCTTTTTCTAGTGCATCTTTGAGACGGTCTAGGTTGCTTAATTGGTCAAAAGGTGTTCTGGTCACCAAGGGTTTATGCGGTGTATGCGGAATTACTTGCATGTGCAGTTACGTCCTTGGTTACAGTTTTGGGTGCAGGAGGTTCCGGAGGCGCTGGAAAACCAGTAATTAATCCTCGAAAACAGCAATGATATCTTCTTCTTTAATAATGTAAAACTCATCTTGGTCTACCTTTGATTTGGTTGCTTTATTCCAGTTAGCAAGTATAACATCTCCAACTTTTACGTCAAGTACTTCTTCGCCAATAGAGAGAACAATACCACGATTTGCTTCTGCTGGATCGGCACTGGACAGGACAATACCACTTGCTGTCGTGGTTTCTTTTTGTACCAACTCAATGATAACTCGGTCTTTTAATGGTGTAATCATAATTTACTTTCTTTTTGTGCGTTGCAACATAAGTTAGTATAAATACTAATATCGTTACTACTAGGGTGGATAAAATGTTTAATGTAATTTCTAAATTCTTCAAAAACTTATTTGATGCAAATACTTATAGCAAAGGCCTTGAAAGATTCATTGCTTCTAAAGGTGTTCAAAGTGCCGCTGAAGTTGATTATTGGGTTCAACAATGGGAAAGAAAGAATCGAGTAGCATACTTCTAAGTATCAAATCATCAGCATTTGTTCATAGGTGTAATTACGCAACATATACTGTGATGGATTGGGCAAGTAACATGCCTCAAGATCGCCTTGTCTTCTCGGTTTCTCAATTACTTCAAAGTCTACTGAGTTTGTCTTCTTAAAAGTGTCGATAATCTCACGGACTGTTCTAGTATCACCGTAGGCAAGGTTCTCAATATTATTTGCTGGATTATCGATTGCTCGAATAATTGCCAAACAAATATCATTTACATGTACATACTCACGTACACAAGTACCATCTTTGGTATCATAATCTGTACCATATAAGTTAAACTGTTTCGTTTGTACCGCTTTCTTCAAATTGTAAAATAGACCGTCTTCATTAGTTGGATTAAATCCGTCTTGACCTATTACATTATAGAACCTAAAGATGGTGGAATCAATACTGTTGTTGACACAGTATTGTTGAACGCATTGTTCTGCCATCAATTTGGAATGACCGTATGGACTGGTTGGGTTACTGGCTGCACCGGTTGAAGCAAGAATAAAATGTTCATATTGCAAAAACCTTAATGCATTGATTGTACCATTGACATTGGTTTCATAATATGAAATTGGACTCTTAACTGATTCACCAACTTTTACCAAAGCGGCCAAATGAATGACTGCATCCCAAGTCACATCACCAATACCTGGACGGGAGTATAATGTGGCTGGAACAGTAACGTCTGACCGGTGACCCCTTATATCAAAACCTTGGATATTAATATCCTTACGGACTTCTTTGATAATTTTTTTAAGGTGACTTCCGATATAACCAAGGTCACCAGTAATCAGTACGTTTTTCATTCAGTCAAAAGTGTAATCTTACTTGCAATATAATTTTCAGCCAAGCGTTTGGCTTCGTTTACGTTAGTGGAAATGGTTTCATGCATCCAAGTACCGTTTGAAAAGAAGACAACGGTATATGTACCATCATCTTCTCTGATGACTTCGGTTCTTTTATTTCTGTGGCTATACATCATTATAATTTCGCTCATAATAATCCTTAAGCAATCAGTCCAATAAAGCGGTTCAATACCACTCGGTTGGCTTTACGGTTGTTATTGTATTTGGAGAAAGCAGATACAAAACCACGGGTGGTTGCATTTTCTTTCACTTCAAATTCTGTATCATCATCTGTTTCCAGGCCCTCTGCATATAGTAGGTAGTATTCATCATAACCTTCTGAAGTTACGACTTGATACTTATTACTGCGGAATTTCTTCTTGAATTCATCCTGTTCAGCAGTGGTTTCAGCATCAGAAAAGTGTTGCATTTGATAACCAAAATCACGACCAGAAAGAACATAGAAACCAACCACATGTGCATTGGTACGAGCCTTCAACAGTTTGATGTAAGCGGCAGTCAATTCACGACTGTAACCATCTTCAACATATTCTTCATGTTTGGTTACGGGGTCACGGATAACAAAAGTTGTATTACTTTGTCGGCTCGTATAACGACCAGTGGAATCATATGCATACAATGATTTTTGTCCGTCACCATCGGTCAAGAATACAGTATTCACAATTTGTAAGCGGTTGTCTTTACGGAACTTAGGAACAATTTCCATAGCGGCAACAACAGCTTCATTCAATGGAGTACCAGAAAGACCGAACCAATCAGGTTTGACACAGTAACGGTTATGGAAAGCCAACAAAGCAGAAGCAGCATATGAATATTCACTTGCAGACATACGGCTAGACAACAGATTCATCAAAGAGAATTCACCCAATACCATGTCATCTTTCTTAGGATGAACACGTGCATTTTTATCGTATGCTTGCGTGAAAGCATAAACATCATAAGGAATATTAACTTTCTTACAGAACATAACCAGATTCAACAATTGACGGATAGTGTTATCAATGTGATTATGCATTGAGCCAGACCAGTCAATAAACATAACCAAGCCGTGAGACTTGCCGTTAGGTACAACTGAAATCTTTTTGAAGATATCTTCACTAAAACCATAAGAATAGATTTTAGACATATTCAATTCACCAGTTTTAGCAACGGCTGCACGTTTCATTTGATCCGCATTTTTACGCAGTTCAAATTCTTTTACCAAGTAACCAACAACTTTCTTGGATTCTTCACGCAACTTTTGATAGGCATTTTTATCGGCACCATTACGACCATCAGGCAATTCATAACCACCGTTGACCCATTTGGCATGGTCAACTTTGGTTTGCACATCCAAACGATAACGATTCCACAGCAGTTTGTGGTCAACAATAATTTCGTCAATCTTTAACTTGGGAACATTGCCATATGCATATTTACGACCATCATTTGAGAACAATTTGTGTTCATTCCTGCGGAACGCTTCATCGGTATGTGAAATAGGAGTCTTGGTGTTAGCACCGGATTGACCGGCAGCACCTTTAGTCTCATTTTTCGTCTGTCCGTCATCACTAGATTCTTCTTTTTGAGATTTTGCATCACCATTAGAAGATTCTGATTGTCCTTCTGACTTTTCAGTCTCAGTTTTTTTGCCGGAACCAGTATTTTCAGCAGAATCACCATTTGAATCACCGGGTTCTGTTTCATTTCCGTCTTCGTCATACTCATAATCGTCAAGATTTGAGGATTTAGACTGTTCTTTTTCTTCTTCCGTCATGTTATCGCAGATTTTTTTAGCGACACGCATAACATCATCATAGGTTACAGTGTTTTCCACTTCATCCAAGATGAGTTTTTCTTCATCGGAGAACAAAATACCAAGGTCAACACCGCCTTTGCAATACAAATTGATGCGGTCAATGAAATTAAGCTTGTTCAGGTCTTCACCTTGAGTACCAAAAAAGTCTTTTTCGAGCAAATCCTTGTATGCACGAATGAAGGCCTGACGCAAACCAGGATATTTTGACTTGATTTTGCGTTCGATGCGAGAATCTTCAACAACATTCAGCACGGACATAGACATTTTTTCATCAAATGCCTTTTTGAGACCGTCCAGAGGAGTAAAAAGTGCATGGCCAACTTCATGACCAATGAAAAGGTCGTATTGGTCGTTGGTAATGTCTTTGTTTAGAACAGGAATAGTCAAAACACGATTCTGTACATCAAAGGATGCAGTAGAAACGTTGCGTTGTTCAATGTGTAGATTTTCTGTGGCCATGAGTTTGGCCAAAAGTGACTTGGATTGAGTAAGTAACATAATAAGTCCTAATGAATATGTATGTATTATACAATAATTCTAGGTTTTGTCAAGTGGTGTTGTATTTTTGCAACTAAATTTCAGTAATGTAGAGGCAACCGTCTTTTACTTCAAGATTTAATTTGGTTCCTTCCACCCATCCAGTAAGTTCAATTAATTCCGAAGGAAAATTGAGAATTCCATCGCCGGATCCGTCTTCGGCTTCTTCAATAATTGCTGGCCAAGAACGGTCATTCATATTGATGTTTAAGTTTTGCATAATTTTCTTGGTCCTGCTCAAATTGAGTGAGATTGGCCCACATTTTAGTAACTTCAATTAGTGATTTTACTGCTTCTTGGTCAACTTTGAGTGTTTCAGCCTTATGGTCATTATTTTGTGTTTGCATATAATCAATTCTCCAGACTTTTTGTTGGATGTTTCAGTTTACGTGAGTATTTTGCAGCATTTTTGTGTGCTTGCACTGGTTTAATCGGTGTCCGACAGACTGGACGTTGTAATTTAACAACAAATTTAGTATTTTTCATTACCGCCTCATGCTTGAAATGTCTTTTGCTTCTTCATCAGTAAAAACCGGCACCGCATTGCTTTTGTGCATAGTCGCAATGCCTTTTACCTTTGTTCCTGTATAAATTTTTGGTGGTGCTTTAGTGGCAACACCAAGTCCTGTATCTAAAGATTCGATTTTACGAGTTTCCCGAACAAAAACGCCTGTAACAACAGGACTTTTGATTTCGGTACGCTGAGTAAATTTACTCAATGATTTAGGTTTCATATCCTCAATGGATTTTAACCATGCGTCATACTGAGCCTGTTGAGCCTTAGGCACTTTGCGTTTTTTGGACTTAGGAACGTTGCAATGAATAAACATAAAATCTCCATACAAGATTTGTATTATACAGAGATTTTAGGATTTGTCAAGTCATGTGTTGTTTTTTTACAACATTATTTGCGGTAACGTTTTGCGTCTGAATAGTAGTCCGATTCATATGCATCAAAATACTTGGACTGTTTTTTTGATTCTCTTTGTTTGTCTCGCTGTTTACGGTCATATGTATTTGTTTTGAATGCATATTCATCGTTGTAGTCTCTTTCTTTGCGAAACTTAGCTACATTTTTTGACACTTACTAACTCCTTATTATGGTAACATTCCGGGAAAGGCTTCTTTAACAAACTTATAGTCCAGACCCTTGACACCCAAGTCTTTATTGAAAATACCAATAACGACCTCTGCCTCCCGTGGCTCTAGGTTCTGGAGATACTCAACGAGTAATTGATTGCGTTTTTGTGGTGTTAGTTTTTCAGCGGTTGGATCACCTTTACGGAACATATACAGTTTCCGGATTTCGGTGGTCAATTTTGCGTAACTCATTCCGGGTGGAATATCTTTGACTTGATATCCTGGTGGAACTTCGTGGTGCAACCACTCATATTGCGGATGAAATGCTAATTCCAAAACTTGTGTCATTATTTTGGAAACGTTTTTCTGCAATACATCTAATCGTTCTTTTTTATTCTTGGCCAGTTCAAACTCGTCAAAAACTTCATACATATTCTTCATTAGAAATCCTCAATCACATCCATTAAGTTGGTTAGTTTATATTGAATGAAATAATTCAACATCTTCTGCTTATTTGCAGGCTTAGCTTCTTCGTAGGTATTTATAATTTGTTCTTTAATTTCAACGGGAATACATGTCAAATCAATTAGTGTCTTATTGCGAGAATAACCAATTTTTGCATTTTCATCCGACCAATCTTCAGCATTCTCTTTTAACAATTTGTCAAGAGTGCCCTTGGTGATAGGTTTTTGTCTCAAATCACGGACAAAACAATCACTTGGTGAAAAGATGTTAGGAATACCGTCACCCTTATCACCACGAATGATTTTTTCTTGGAGTTCCATCATTGGATTCTCAGATTTCAAATATTTCTTCAATGCAGGATTGTATTGTTTGACATTACTACCCCAGCGTTGCAACTGTAAGAAATCTCCATCACTGGAAAGAATGAGAATCTTTTCGTGTGCGGCATGACGAGGAACAAGAGTACCGATGATATCATCCGCCTCAGCAGATTCAACATCAATCACTTTGTAAGGAAAGTTTTCTTTCAATTCTTGTTTGAACTTTGCCAACATGTCAAAGATGGCATGCCAATCCAGTGGAGACTTTTCACGGGTCTTTTTACGACCTGCCTTGTAGAATGGAAAGAACTCCTTGCGCCAATACTTGCGGTTATCACAGCAGAGTACAACTTCACCATATTCCTTGCGGAACGTCTTGAGGTGCATTCGGAGGATATTGAGAACCATATGTCGGATTAAACCTTCTTCCAACTTCACGTTCTTTTGGTTTGAGATTTGAGCCATAAGTCCTGCTAAAAGGACTTGGTTCAGGTCAACGAGAATCATTACGAATCCAATAGTTAAAATTGTACTATATCACACTTCTTGCAATTTGGCAAATACGTTGTTAACAAATTCATCGGAAGTTGTTGTTTTTCTGCAAACAACACCAAACCAATCTTCTTTAATCATTCTCATAATATATTCAACTGGTGCAGTTAAGATACCCTCAAACTTATCCACATCAACCAGTGCACCTTCTTCGTCTTCTCTAAAAAGAATAATATGATAACAGTCTCCCATAGGTGAACCATCTAATTTGGTTCCTTTATCCTTATATTCGCTTGCTTGAACATGTATAGTTTCATCTTCTGTTGGTAAAAAGACATAGCTATCACAATCGTTGTTCAATAGTTCCTTGAGTTCTGTTAGTTCGGTCATTGTAGTCCTTAATATGAGACTTTCTTACTCTGACCATGATCCAGTCATTGTAATACTCATCACTTTCCATTACATTATTTGCGAATTGCTCTTTCGCTTCAAGGTAACTACACTCACCTTTTGTCTTGCAAAGATGTAGTATCTCTCGGCGGAATTTATCCTGGCCATACAGTATAACATCTTTTTGCAGTTTGTCACTACTTCCGTAATAAGTTTGCCAGTCCGATGGAACTTTCACTCTTTTACGTTTACCTTTTACCGTTTTGGTCCTAGAGAACCAGAAAAGTTTCTTGCCGATATACTTTTTATTGTTCTCTAGGTTTGTTATCAGATATACAAATCCGTAACTATCACCAATTTGGTCTTCTGTGAATTCAGTATCATTATATTGCCAAGTTATTCCCATTTGAGGTCATCTTCATCTAAGTCATCATCCTCTATATATTCTTCGGATAATTCTTCGATTGGATCACCACAGAAAGGGCAATATTCTGGCAAAGGTTGTGATACTAATTGTTCAACATACTCAACGGCATAAGTTGATTCACATTCTAAACATTCTCCTGAAATTACTTTGTTTGTCATTTTTATTCTTCTTATTATAGTTTAACAAATCATTTGGCCCAAACATCGGACCAATCCCCAGACAAAGCACCTTTAGCATAATCGGTTGCACGATTTTCAAAGAAGTTTGTGTGCGTAGGTGCATTAATCATTTCTTCAACCCATGGTAAAGGATTCTTCTTAACCTTAAAGATGCCCTTGAGTGACAAAGAAATCAATCTACGGTCAGCAATGTAACGAATGTATTTCTTAACATCTTCCGCTTTGAGTCCTTCCATTTCACCCATTGCAAATGCTAGGTCAATGAATTTATCTTCTAACTCAACCATCTTTTCAGCAATAGTGTAAATGCGTGACTTCAATTCATCATTCCAGATTTCTGGATTTTCTTGAATGTAAGTACGGAACAATTTAATCATGTTCTCTGCGTGTTGTGTTTCATCAACAA
>Ga0208871_1000465_pt1 | contig 12256 bp, 8 predicted proteins | sample CryBogCBE19Jun07_FD_184592 | JGI IMG/M metagenome (GOLD analysis project Ga0208871, IMG submission 184592) | Freshwater microbial communities from Crystal Bog, Wisconsin, USA - CBE19Jun07 (SPAdes) | ecosystem: Environmental > Aquatic > Freshwater > Bog lake | place: Crystal Bog, Wisconsin, USA...
GTCATTAACCATCGTATGGAATATGTTTGGTGATTCTTTGGCGATGCGTTTAAGCAGCGCTTTAACAACACCTTCTTCTTCCGTTTCAGAAGCAGAATCAACCCACTTACTGCCATTCTCCATTTCATAGCCTTTATGGAGTAAGAGCGTCACGTCACCACCGTCATCAACAACGAGTTCAGGACCTTTGCCACCTGGGAACAATACTGCTTTCCATGTGCAGTCCCAATACTCAACGAGGGATTCACCTTTCCAGGCAAACACAGGAACTCCAGCTTTAGCAATTGCTGAAGCTGCGTGATCTTGGGTCGAAAAAATATTACAAGAAGCCCAGCGTACATTAGCACCCAGTTCTACCAGTGTTTCAATAAGTACAGCTGTTTGAATTGTCATGTGCAGAGAACCTGTCACACGAACACCTTTGAGAGGCTTTTCTTTGCCGAACTTTTTTCTAACCGACATCAAACCTGGCATTTCATGCTCGGCGACATCAATTTCTTTGCGACCCCACTCAGCTAGGCTAAGATCGCGTACTTTAAAATCCTGAAGTGACTGTGCAGTAGACATAATAGTAAGTTCTAATGATTATTTTGCAGCGTTAAGTAATTCCTTAACTTTGTTCGTCTGCTCCCAAGGGAGTTCTGCCTTACCAAAATGACCGTAGTTAGTGGTAGAACGGTAAATTGGACGTAGGAGATCAAGCTGCTTAATGATTTGCGCTGGTTTAAATCCAAACACTTGTCTTACAGCGTTACTGATCACCTGATCAGGTACTTTTGATGTACCCATCGTGTCCACACAGATACTCACAGGTTCTGGATATCCAATTGCGTAAGCAACTTGTAGTTCACAAACATCCGCTAAACCAGATGCGACAACATTTTTCGCTACCCAGCGGCACATGTATGCAGCAGAGCGGTCAACCTTGGATGGATCCTTACCGGAGAAAGCACCACCACCATGACGACCCCAGCCACCGTACGTATCGACAATAATCTTACGTCCAGTTAAACCCGAATCACCCTCTGGTCCACCGATAACAAATCGACCCGTTGGGTTAATTAAAAACTGTGTTGAGCTATCTAACATCGAAGCTGGAATGACTTTCTTAATAACATTCTCGATTAAGAAATCACGTATCTCTGAATGCTTTGCGTTAGCTGTGTGCTGAGTAGAAATAACTACGTTTACTACTTTTGATGGCTTTCCATTTTCGTAGCGTATGGATACTTGTGATTTAGCATCAGGACGAAGCCATGGCGCTTGTCCACTCTTACGAAAACGGGTTACTTCACGACCTAGACGATGAGCAAACATGACCGCTGAAGGCATGAGTTCAGGCGTCTCATTACATGCATAACCGAACATCAAGCCCTGATCCCCTGCTCCTTGTTCTGCTGTGTCTTTACCATCCACTGCACGCGCATCTACGCCTTGTGCGATATCTGGCGATTGACGTGTGAGTAAATTATGAATGAACACGCGGTCCGCATGAAACACATCGTCATCATTAACGTAGCCAATGTCGCGAATAGCACCGCGTACAATTTGCTCATAGTTTAATTTTGCGGATGTCGTGATTTCACCAGCAATCACCACTTGATTTGATTTAACAAGTGTTTCGCAAGCGACACGACTTGTTGGATCTTGCTCTAAGCAAGCGTCCAAAACGCTGTCTGAAATTAAGTCAGCAACTTTGTCTGGGTGACCTTCACCAACAGACTCGGATGAAAATACGAATGAATCAGCCATGGTAGTATACCTGAATAAACCCACCAGACAGACTTCCTGCAAGTATAATATCAACGTATACCGATTATATGATACGTATTTATAAATACTTATCCAACAAACACTTAATTTATAACGTCCTTAGCGATATAGCGCAGTTGTTGGAGTCGCTGTTAGCACGTTGTATTGACGAATTGCCAACTTCCACCAAGCAGACAATCCCTCAGGCGGATGACTCCATAATTCACGGTGGAGCCAAATTAAAGACTCTGCATCTAGCAAGATAGCCATCTTCTCCTTAAGCGTGAAGTCTTTAGGACCATCTCTGAGGAGTCGTTGACGCAATTGCATAAACCACTCCCGTGATTCAACACTTGGCTTACGCTGACGTAGCAGCGCGATATGCATGGCATTAATATATGGATCTAACACTGCCTGCATAAGTCCATAATCTGCACGCAGTGGCTCAAACGGTGGCAAGTGTCTGTAACACTCACTCATGTTTTCACTTAGCTCCGTTAATTCACGTGGTGGAGCGGATTCCTCAGGTGTTAAGAAAATACCTGCATCTCTGGCTGCTCTTCCAACAACCGCTTTACTCAGCAAAATGGAAAGCGGAATGGAACATACAAGTCCTGCTATAACGGGACTTAACCACCAAAAATAAGAGGGTAAAACTAAATAAGCACCAATTCCCCATATAATACCTAATACGACTTGTGAGCCGTGTGTAATAATCGCCTCTCTCCAATCCGTACCGTCCTCATTTGCTTGTCTATTCTGAGTAGCCCAAGACACGCCCTGTCCAAGAAGCGTGTACACTACAAAGCGCGAATTAAAGACCATATTAATTGGTGCAAGGAGTGTTGAAATAATCAACTCAAGTAGCGTACTTAAAATAAGTTTAACTCGGCCTCCGTATTTTTTTACTTCATCAGGATTACCTAACACGGCCGTAGCACTTACAATTTTAGGCGTAAATAGTAACACCATAGTAAACACAAACAAGGTCAGTGCTTCAGGAACTTTTATGTGGTAACCAAACAGCGACGTGGTGTCAGGCATTCTAAAAATTCCAACTTTATCGAGCTGCGCTTCATTCCATGCGTTAACTAAACCTAAAGCCAAAAAGAGCATCCATAAAGGGGATGAAACATAACCCAAAACACCCATAAACAAATGAAAGCGACTCGCCGGCCTAAACCCTCTGGCCGTAAGTAACCAAGTGTGCTGCATGTTACCTTGGCACCAGCGTCTATCCCGTTTTGCGCTATCAATAAGTGTCGGAGGACATTCCTCATAACTTCCATCTAAATCATGAGCAAGCCAGACAGCCCAACCCGCTTTCCTCATCAGTGCTGCCTCAACGAAATCATGTGATAAAATTTTGCCACCAAAAGGTTCTACCCCTGGCAGTCCTGGCAAAGCACAGTGTTCCATGAATGGCTGAACACGAATGATTGCATTATGTCCCCAGTAATTACCGTCATGTTGCTGCCAATAATTCATACCCGCTAAAAAAATGGGGCTATATAGCCGATTAGCAAATGCCTGCATTCTCGCATACAAACTCTCGCCATAAATAAGACGCGGAGCTGTTTGAATGATACCTACTGTTGGATTTTCTTCCATCATCGCTACTAATTTTACAAGCGCGTCTCCAGTCATTACGGAATCCGCATCGAGAACTACCATGTAGCGATACCTTTTTCCCCAGCGCCTTAAAAAGTCAGCAACATTACCTGCTTTTTTATTAATTGCCTGTCTACGTTTACGGTAAAAAACATTACCAAAACCGCCAACTTGTTTGCATAATTCTATCCAAGCTACCTCTTCTTGAATCCACTGATTAGGTTTATTCGAGTCACTTAAAATAAAAAAATCGAAATGCTCCATTCGTCCTGTTGCTTTTACAGACTCAACAATGACACGGATGCCTTCAAAAACTCGGCTTACGTCTTCATTGAAAACTGGAATTATGATTGCGGTAGGAGCAAAGCGCATGTTCTCCGCTTTAGGCAGAGTTTTCATAATACGAGAACTATCCCCACCACGGTTGATCACATAATAGCCAAACATTGCTGAGCAAAAACCGGCAGCAATATGACCAAACATAATCACAAACAAACCAAGAAGTACGATTTGGACGCGGGTAATGCCATCACGCCAAAAAAGGTCAGCCATAAACCAAGTAGCTACACTGGTTAAAAAGAAAATAGCCGAAAAGAATACAAAGCGTCTTCGAATCAGACGCTTTTCACTCATTTCAGAATTAAGAAATACGTTCATAGGCGTGACTTAACGTGTCATACGGAAGATAGCGATGAGTGCTCCCAGGAAAATCACCCATAGTATCAACGTTTTTACGATTGGCCATTTACTCACACGCTCAAGTGTATCCCCTGCGGCCTCTGTAATAATACCTAAGTCAATAGGACGTGGGACCATACTCGATAATGACAAGTCAGGACCTGCTTCGAGTGATCTCTCACGCATACTAGATACAAACTCGTGTGGTAAATCCTTAGTCTGTAAAAAAGCGTAAGGCCATTTAGTTGGACCGTCGCATAAAAGAAGGGCTACACGTCCATCAACAGCAATACGCTCATGAGGTTGTTTCGGTGTATTTAAAATAAAGGAAAACCACTCATCCATTTTTTCCTCGATTACTTCAGCAGCAACCACCACTGGCTCTAACTTCGGATTAGCAGCATGACGTGCAGCTGCCTCTTTCATCACTAATTGTAAGAGTTGCAATTGATGTAGTCTATTGTCGATACGATGCGCACGAATATAGTCTTCAACTCTTCCGTAGGCAATATTCCACGCTTCCTCAGTTCCTGAAGCAGGACGAAGCGTAGTGGACATATCAATAGAAATGACAGGTTCGTTACTCATTCCAAAACCATTAAGGCTGCCACAAATAACTCCACGTTTCAGTTAAGATACCCGAAGGACGTCTTAAATAACAACGTAACTCAACAGGACGATTAGATCCATCCGGTTTAAGTGCTATGTTTGCTCTCCAAGAACCATCCAGCGGATTACGCTCTACAGCACTATGAACAAGGGTTGCACCATCACCCGCCCAAAAAACCGCTTGAACGGGAGCATCTGCATCGATTTTTTTGAAATTAGGTCCGTCGAAATCGACAACAAAGCGTTCTAAATCTTTTTCAAACGTACGCGACTTACCATGCCGCGTAGAAGTTACATGCGCGAGTGGTGGCTGGGTCTGATTCATATTCCAGCGCAGTACATATTGAAGATCGATTGGCTCACCTGCAGGTGGAAGATTTTCAGGAACCCAAAATGCGACGATATTATCTCCTGTCTCGTCAATTGTTGGAAGCTCTACAAGACGAACACTCCCCTTACCCCAATCGCCAATCGGCTCAACCCAAGCACTAGGTCTAGCATGATAATTTGCTTCTAAATCTTCGTAAGCGCTGAAGCGACGCTCACGTTGAATTAAACCAAAGCCGCGTGGATTAAGATCGAGAAATGACATGACGCGAATACTGCGAGGATTATCGAGTGGTCTCCATAGCCATTCATTGGATCCAGTATGCACCATCAATCCATCAGAATCATGCACCTCTGGTCTGTAATCATCCGTCTGCTCGTTAGAATTTTTACCATGCCAAAACATACTCGTTAATGGAGCAATGCCAACAGCCTTAGGACTTGTACGTAAATAAACGACAGCACGAATTCGCATTTGCGTTTCATCACCTGGTACAATTTCAAAACGGTAAGCGCCAGAAGCACTAGGGCTATCTAGTAACGCATAGCAAATTACTTCCTTTGCATTAGGCAAAGGGCGTTCTACCCAAAACTCTTCAAAGTTAGGAAATTCTTCACCTGTGGGTTCAGCTGTATCGATCGCAAGGCCACGTGCCGATAAACCGTAAACCGCTTTACGGCATAAAAATCTAAAGTAACTAGCACCCTGAAAAACACCCAATTCATCACCTGGTGTATTCAAATAACCATGAAAACGAAAACCCGCATAGCCAATCGTAGGTGGCAATTCCTTTACTTTATTATGACCGTAATCAAAAAACTTTTTTTCGAACGCGATTGGCTTAACTTGTCCGTTTATAACTTCATTTACTTGAATGGTGCGTTTAAAAACAAAGCCCGGATGAAAAAACTGTAATTTAAACGGTAAACGTTCGCGATTCCACCACGACTGCACAGGCGCAAAGCGAATATCACGGTATTGATCGTAAGATAATTGTTCTAACCAGCTTGGCAGCGCTTTTTGTCTATCCACATAAGGACTTTGCGATAATTCCTTCGCATGAAGTCTCACGACTTCAAAGCTAAATCCCGTTGTTGGTGCAGGAGGCTGCGCTGCATTCAGAATGCACGCGCTCGCTAGACTAACAATGAAACTAAGGTTTCTAATTTTCATGGATTACAGAAAATATGCTTTTTGCTTTTCAGAAATAGGTAGCTTTGCTTGCTCCATCACTTTGAGTAAATCATCCCAAATCATACGCTTAGATTTGTTAGATGAATTTCTTAAAATATAGCTTGGATGGTAGGTAACGAGTAAAGGGATAGAGCAATATTCTTTCCACTGACCACGCACATCACCAAGCGCCTTAAAAGATCCAGGACCTAAAATACCCTGCGCAACTGAGGAACCAAGTGCTACAATAACCGTTGGTTTAACCACCTCAATTTGAGCTTTCACGTAAGGCATGCAGTAAACTAATTCTGCAGGAGTTGGTGTACGATTAGCTGCCTGTTCACCATCGGTGTTACTTGCAGGCTCAGGTCTAAAATGAAGAACACTAGCAAGATAAACGGAAGCGCGTGTAAGCCCCATCCCAACAATCATACGATCCAGAAGCTGCCCAGCAGGTCCAACAAAGGGCTCTCCTTTATCTTCCTCTTCAATACCAGGCGCGTCACCAATAAATAAAATCTTAGCATCTGCACTCCCACATCCAAAAACCATGCGCTTTCCAGGTTTTAATTGGGCCTTGGTTACAGGATCTTCCAGCATGATTTGCTCAAGAGCCTTTAATTTTTCTGCCTTACTACCTTCTGGAAGTGTAAAATAAGGAGCAACAGGAAAGGTTACATTTTTAAATTTCGAAGTAGATACAGCTTCTTTAGCTACCACCACTTCTGCCTCAACTTTAGGAGCTGCTGGCGTATCACGCTTTAACTGACTTACGTGCGCTTCTACAGCGCTTCGCAGTGCTTGTAGGCTTTCCTCAGATACATCAACTGTACTTACGCCAGATGCTTTAATTCGGCGCAGTTCATCAGTTAATACATGAAGGGCTGTAAGCATACGTTTTACGCTTTATAGGCTAGGAGTTTTTCCACGTATTTTCCGAGTAAATCAAATTCGAGATTCACCGCGCTACCTACCGAAAGCTGCTTTAAATTTGTAACTTCCAAGGTATGCGGAATAAGCCAAACAGCGAAACTATCATGATCTACTTCAGCTACAGTTAAAGATATACCACTGATCGCGATACTACCTTTATGTACAAGATATCTTCCATAACCTTTAGGTACGGAAACTTTTAAATAAACATCCTTACCGCGGGTTTCAAAAATCTCAATTTTGCCTACTCGATCGATATGACCAGTAACGAAATGTCCTCCGACCTTACCATCAAAACGTAGACTTCTTTCTAAGTTTACATCCATACCCGCTTTAACATTACAAAAGTGGGTGACGCGTCTTGTTTCTTCTAAAATATCAAAGCGAATTGAGGTCTTATCAAACTCAACTGCAGTTAAGCAGCATCCATCTACGGCAATACTATCTCCTAGACTTAAACCTTCGAGACACCGATTAGCACGTACGCGCATGCGCCACGATTGCGCAGCTTGCGTAAATTCAAGAACATGACCTGTTTCTTCGACAATGCCTGTGAACATGTAAGTCCTTACTATAAACAGACTTAATGCTTAGATGCGAATCCAATTAAGACAAAATAAGATCAGCTCTAAGTCCTTGATTTAGTGCAACTTAACACGAAGTACAGCTGTCTCAGTACCACGACTTACAAGTAGAACAAATTCCTTACGCTTAAGATCATTTTCTATTGCCGTTAATTTTTTAACTACTTCTGCAAATGAGTCTACAGCGTTGCCATCAATTTCTTTAATCCAGTCATCCGGCATAAGCCCAGATCCATCAATGGCACTGTTTGATTTTATGTAGGAAACTATTGCACCCGTAATCGATTTCACACTGGTTCTACGTTCTATCGCATCTGCATATACGAATTCTCTGACGGTCAAACCTAGGCGCTCAAAATATTTACTTTCAGCCTCACGAATCAATTTAGGTTCATCTCCTAACACAACTGTAAGGTTAATACGATTAGCACCGCGTAGCACGGTCAGCTTTAAATCATCACCTGGTCTATGTTTTAATACAGCACGCTCAACATAGTCCGTTGCAACACGGTCAGGTCGAAACCGCGGTAATTCAGCAGAATCTACCCCCACGATAATATCGTGGGGTTTCATACCTGCTTTTTCAGCAGGACTGTCCTCAAGAACTTCGCTGACAACAACACTGGACTGATTGGAAAGTCCCAAAAAGGAAGCTGCTTCTCGGTCGAGGGGTTCTAACCCATAAGCTCCAAACCAAGCTAGCGGTCTACCACTCACATGCTCTGGACGCCTGTCTAAAACGGGGAGTACTTCCTCACCCACTAAAAAGGCACTACTCTCCTCCACATCCACAAGCATCACGGGAGAACCCACACGGTCCATTTTAGAAAATTGCAAATACGTCTGTGCAAAGGAACTTGTTGCAAGTCCTACAAAATAACCTGCTTCGTCAAATACAGGTAGACCCGGTCCTGCCACTTCTTGCTGAGCTATTGCGGTTACTTGAGGAAGCGACTCAATAATCGCAATATGGCTTTGCATTAAATAGGGAATAAAATCTTCTTCTTTATTTCTCAGTCCTATACCCCAGACAAAATCAGAGAGACCAAGTTTTTTAGATGTCTTTGGAGCGATCCACTTAGTAATAGGTATGAGTTCAGAAGCCATCTGCTTACTCACCTTGACGTAGTGCCATCCCGTATACGAATCCTGCCCAAGATATGTCGCAGGACTACCAACTGCTTCTCCTGGAACATAGGCCCTAAAACGACTTAAGCGTTTAGGATCCACTCTCACACTGATCGCTGCTGATGGCAAAATAACCGTTCCTTCGGAATCAATTGCAACACCATAAGCTGTAGACATTCTCCTCTCGTCTTCAGTCTCCGTAACATAATCAATCGCTACAACACTTTTGACGCGTTCAGCCCACATATCAGGAAGTGACGTCGCAAGGAGTTCACGTTTTATACAAAGACTTAAGCCAAGGAGTATAACTAAACGTAAAATTTTCATGGTTTTATGATAACAAATGCAACGCGGCGGTCTTTCTCTACTTCAAGCAGTGTTGCCTCTGGTTTTTTAGCAAATAAATCATGCGCAGCAGAAATCACATCAATTGAATTAATCTGAGTGCGATTAATTGTAGTGATAATATCGCCTCGTTGAATACCAGCCATATCAGCTGGGAAACCTGGCTGAACACCAATCACTATGACACCATTTTGATCTGCGCGTCCGTGCTCTCGTGCATAAATACGAGAAATCTTACGCACACTCAGACCCCATTTATCAAAAGCTCTTTCTTCACCAACACTGGTCTCGAGCATTTCAGTCTTAACGTTCAAATCTTGAACTTTATTACCCCGTTTTATTGAGAGTGTTAATTCCGTACCAACAGCTTGTTGTGCAATCGAATTTAGAATCGAAGGAATTTGTTCAGGAAATCTTCCATCAACTGTAACGTGATTAATACTTAGCAAAATATCACCTGCTTTAATTCCCGCTACAGCGGCTGGTGACTTAGGATACACACTATTAACCAACATACCTGTATTAAGAGCTAGGGAATAAAAATCTTCCAAGTCTTGAAGAGCACCGGGAACGATACCAATTGTACTGCGAATAATCTTCCCCGATTTTAACAGTGAAGCTACAACCTCTTTAGCTGTGTTACTGGGTATCGCAAAGCCTAGGTTATTTGCTCCGGTGTAGCCACGTGTTGTAATTCCAATTACTTTTCCATCTTCCGTAACAAGCGGTCCACCCGAATTTCCCGGATTAATTGCAGCATCCGTTTGTAACCACGTGTTAAATAAGCCTGTTTCATACCCATCTTCATTTCTCTCAGGATCAAAGTACTGACTCGTATTTGAGATAATGCCTCGCGTAACCGTACGCGTTAAACCAAAGGGTGTACCTACAGCAAAGACTGTTTGGCCTGCAAAAAGTTTTGTGCTGTCACCAAAGGATGCGTGCGTAAAATGCAAATGGCGGCGCGCAACTTCATCCATATCGAGTTTAAGTAGCGCAAGATCAGTCCAATGGTCCCAGCCGACGAGTTTGGCCCCTACATTTTCTAAACTCGATAGCGTAACCGATACTTCAACGGCTTTTGGGCTAACGACATGGGCATTCGTCAAAATAAGCCCATCTTCGGTCAAAATGACGCCAGAACCTATACTGCCATCAAAATGCTTCGTTCCCCCTTCATAATTGACCTGCCTAACATCGATACGAACGACCGAATTTAGCAGTGCCGAGAAGCCCCGGCCCATGCCGGCAGCCTCTAAATGCCCTAAATTAGGCCCAAAGAGGGCTAAAAGGAGAAGTAAGGAAAATGGAAGGAACCCTCCCACAGGAGTTGACCGCGCGGATGAAAACTTCACGATTGATTGTTTAAAGACATGGCTACCAAGTGCAAAGACTATAACTTTCAAGAGATTGAGCCTCACTGGCAATCTTTCTGGGATGAAAATGCTTCATCGCGTGCGGTCAATACCGCAGCGGGTCCTAAATACTACATATTAGATATGTTCCCATACCCCTCAGGTGCGGGATTACACATAGGACACCCTGAAGGTTATACAGCAACTGATATACTCGCTAGGTATAAGCGCGCCAAAGGCTTTAAGGTTCTACATCCGATTGGTTGGGATGCTTTCGGTTTACCCGCTGAACAACATGCGATTAAAACAGGTACCCCTCCTGCAGAAAATACGCAGAAAAATATAACCAATTTTAGACGTCAAATTAAGGCCCTTGGTTTTTCGTACGATTGGGAGCGTGAAATTGATACCACGGATCCGAAATACTTCCGCTGGACCCAGTGGATATTCTTAGAATTATTTAAACGTGGTTTAGCTTATGTGGATGAACGCCCGGTGTGGTGGTGTCCTGAACTTAAGGCCGTTCTTGCTAACGAAGAAGTCGTTGATGGCAAAAGTGAAATCGGCGGACATCCCGTAGAACGTAAGAATTTACGTCAGTGGGTATTACGTATCACTGCGTATGCAGATCGCTTACTCAGTGACTTGAAAGACGTGGATTGGCCAGATTCCACAAAGCGCATGCAGGAAGCGTGGATTGGTAGAAGTGAAGGTGCAGAAGTTTCTTTTGCACTCGAAAATTCAGCATTAGGTTCACTGAAAGTATTCACGACTCGCCCAGATACGCTTTTTGGATGCACGTACATGGTGCTAGCACCTGAACATCCTTTAGTTGCTTCTCTAACACTCGATTCACAAAAAGACGAAGTAACCCGTTATCAGAAAAAAGCTTCATCCAAAAGCGACTTAGAGCGCACAGACTTAGCTAAAGATAAGTCGGGCGTGTTTACAGGAAGCTATGCAATCAATCCACTCACAGGACTCAAAGTACCAATCTGGGTAGCTGATTATGTGCTCATGGGTTACGGTACAGGCGCGATCATGGCTGTTCCAGCACATGATGACCGTGATTACGATTTTGCTAAGCAGTACAACTTAACGATCACAACCGTAGTTGCCGAAAAAGCAGACGGTGTTTTTGAAAACGGAAAACTTTTCACAGAAACAGGTTTTGCCGTTAATTCTGCTAATAGTTCACTTAATCTAAACAACCTCCCCACTCTCGAAGCCAAGGAGAAAACTATTCTGTGGTTAGAGGCTAATGGATTTGGTAAGCGTACGATTAATTACAAACTGCGTGACTGGTTATTCTCCCGTCAAAGATACTGGGGTGAACCGATTCCAATCGTCTGGGTAAATGAAAGCGATTACGCAAAAGCAACTAAGCTTGCTCCACATGCAGTTCCACATAGTCCGGTTACCTATAAAGAAAATAACGTAACCCACTACGCACTTTCATTACCGCAAACAGCCCTACCGCTCGTTCTCCCCGAGGTTCTTTCCTATGTTCCAAGTAGCACTGGAGAAAGCCCTCTCGCTAACGCCACTGACTGGTTAGAAATTTATTTTAATGTTTTAACCGGAGAATCTCAGGCTGTATCAAAAACCTCATCTCTGCCTTCGGGTGAAGGCTGGGTAAGAGGTCGCCGTGAAACAAATACGATGCCTCAGTGGGCTGGCTCCTGCTGGTACTACTTACGTTTCACGGATCCAAAAAATTCAGAGATTTTTGCCTCCAAAGAAGCGCTTAACACATGGGG
>Ga0208871_1000486_pt1 | contig 11942 bp, 13 predicted proteins | sample CryBogCBE19Jun07_FD_184592 | JGI IMG/M metagenome (GOLD analysis project Ga0208871, IMG submission 184592) | Freshwater microbial communities from Crystal Bog, Wisconsin, USA - CBE19Jun07 (SPAdes) | ecosystem: Environmental > Aquatic > Freshwater > Bog lake | place: Crystal Bog, Wisconsin, USA...
CGACACAAAACCGCGCGAACTCATTCAAGTTTATGTCATATTACGATGACACCCCTACCCCTCCCTTGCCTCTCTAATAAAAGGTCTAAAAGAACCGGAGCTTTAAAATAATCCTTAAGCCGGAGAAGTCTCCGACAGTTTAAAAAATATTATAAATGCTTAATAGAATGGAAGCTACTCAAGAACAAAAACATGAGATGATAATGATACAACTAAAAGCATTAGAAGCCCGTATAGAAGAGCTTTATAAACTTATTAAACCAAAAAATAATAAGGAGGTAATAAAAGGAAGTGTTCCGAAGCCTTTTACTCAAGCCGGAGGAGCCCGATAAAGAGACTGCTGTAACATTCCGTAAGCTTCATACATTTCATCTACAATATCGAGGCAACGACCACTCGCGCCACGATCTTCTAGATACTTCTTAAAAGTTTTATAACACCAAGTTCTACGAATATTCACATCCTGTAGCATATCACGAGCCACATCGCCGTAGGCACAATCGGATTTCTTCCACCTCAAACAATATCTAACAAAAGTTGTCATTCTACATTATCATTAGACATAAAACTTTAGGTCAGTCAAATCTAACAATACAACCCTCTCTCATTATAACAAATGGCTTTATTTCTAGATTATTCTGTTTATGTTTTCGTTCTTCGAGCATTTTTCTATAAAAAGCACCACAAGTCTTACACATATTTGACAAGCCGTCTTTAGTCGATATGTTCTTTGTGAAATGATTTATAGTAAGTCTTTCACAACAAACTCTACACACTTTATTCATCTAATATAACTATGTTTTTTTATGATTATCCATCTCTCTCATCTTATAGATATTAAACTGGTCATCCAAAGGAAAAGAAAAACGCCTACCCTTTTGTTTATAATGTAGCCATCGCAAGAAAGACAACCATCCGCTCATCTACCTAACTCTTTAGACATTAACATGTGAAGAAGTCTTAACTGAGCTTCTGCCTTCTCTTTTGTAGTATGTTTAGACATGAGCCGACCGGTGTCTTTATTTTTTACGGCATAGGATCCATCTGAATGTTTGATCAGGGCGTAAGGCATTTTTTCTCTACAATGAATATAGAAATGGCTGATGTCGGTTCTGAGTATTACAACGGATGGAGCGAGGAGCAGTTAGTTGCAGAACTCAAACAGAGCAAGGATTTTCACTTATTGCCAATACCGTATAGTTGGTATAAGAAGTATGATATTCCTTTTCCAGAGCCAGCAAACATGAAAACTTACCTCAAAGAAAATCATTGGCTAAAATGCCGATATGAGCCAGGAAAGGAAGTTATAGTCAAGAATGAACCGGCTCCCGGCGGAGTTCGTTTCGTCCCTCTTCCGGAGCCTGTAAAAGCCGTTACGATACAGGGAGATGTAACAAAGAACCCTGAGCTTCTTGAAAAAATCAAAGATGAAAATGGCTCTTGTAATGAGCAAGGTTCTGCTGAAAAGAAGTAGATTCACCCCACAGCAAAAACGCCGAAAGGGTGCCTGCCCTCGTGGGGTCAGTCCAGTCCTCACGATGCCGGTGGCGATCCAAGTAGAGCCTGCGACGCTCCTTGGATTTGTGATGGAGGTAATCTGAATACCCTACCGCACCAAAGTTCGTAGTCTTTGTTCTTCCATTCTCTTGTAAGAACACAGCCTTGTATTTATGCACGCCATCGCCAGCGTGTTCTACCCGTAGTAGTTTCATGCCTCTCTATAAGGGTTTATTGTTTTAACAACATCTCCTTCTCCAACATGCCCAACAGCAAAAGCAAAAGGATTAGAACCACCACCACCACCAGCTGATGCTGAAGGTCTTCCTGCGCCAGTAAAAAGAGCTGTAGGTTCTCCACCCAAAGTTACAGTCTGCGCCCCAGCGTGACTAGGACGAGGTAAAGGACGAGGACGCATAAATGAAGTAGCAGGCGGTAAAGCGCTATGCTGTGTTTCAGCGTGTCTCAGTTCGATATGACTTGTCTCAGTCCCCATATTCGTAGAAGCGCGCGTCGGTAATCCACCTTGAGCCTCTGCTCTATTTGATTCTACAACAACCCTCGGATTATACAATGATCCGTAAGGTGCCATATTTCCAGGGAAGCTATTGTGTTGAACATAAGGATTAGGCACATTCATAGGTCTGCTCATTTGAGGAGAAGTCATCTTAACCTTGCCTGACCGGACTACCTTACGCTTAACACGCTTCTTATTACACTTACAACCATCCGAGTGTGTATGAGCCATTCTAATGAGACATCACAAAAGAAGTAGCAAGAACAGATTTTACATTCATAGGTTGAAGAGGGTGCGAAGCATGCTTGAGTGCAGCCTTGTATTGCATCTCATCCATAGCCTTTCTTGTAACTTCAGGACTGAAGCCGTTGTCAAGCATTGAAGTCATTCTATTCTCTAGCGTCTTGTAAGTGCAGTGCTGTCCGTAAGCCTCTAGCATCTCATGAGTTGTATCGTGTAGCGGATTGCGCTCCTCAGCCTTGTGGATAGGCGGGTTGAGCATAGCATCCAGCATCAGAGCATCACCAGCAATCGGATTGTGGAACGCATTGACATCGGGAACATCAAAGCCACGATGAATACCGAACTGATTCACAGGCACAAAGTCAAGAGCAAACTTAGGTGTCTCAAACTGAGGCCAGGGCATCTCAATGTAAGGCGTATCACGCTGTGTTCTGAGGCGACCGCCAACATTCGGCTCCATATACACTTGTTTCATAGCCGGTTGAAACAGTTCTAAGCGCTCGCCGTAGTCGGCCTGTGTCGCGTAACCGGGCTTACCATGAACCTTAGCATTCGGTGCCTGACCCGTAGCAAAAGGACTAGCAGAATAATCATAAGTGTGGAGTAGTTGCAGAGCGGAACCCATTTCTATTACTTGTTGAAGAAAATCCTGTCCAATAAGTCTTTTCCAGATATAACACGGGTTGTAGGGACTTCTACTTGTTTAACGACTTCTACAACTCTATCGACCGGAACCTCTTTAACAACTTCTTTAACGATTTCAGAAGGCTTATACATTGACAAAAGTTCGTTCTTGAATGCTACAAGTTCAGACCGTAAAGCAAACTTTGGCGTAGGTAATGCCTTCTTTTGCTTTGTGGCTTTTTCATACTGTTGTGCTGATTTCTCCTCAAGGGCTTGTGGGTTATGCTCCTTCATCATCTTTTCCTCTTCCTCTTCAGCCTTCTTCTGATCCTCGCGCTTCTTCTTCAGCGCTTCTAGACCCTTCTTCAGATTGTCTTTCTGCTTATCACTCATGACACGCTTAGTAGGGTTCTTCTTCTTGAAAGGCGGGACGACTTCAGGCTCTGGTTTCGTCTCGGGTTTCGTCTCGGGTAAGTCTTTAGCAACCTTGGCGGGTTTCTCCATATACTCGGTGAATAGATTTTTCCAATGCCACGAAATGTTTCCGAGGTTTTGGAAAACGCCTGTGGCTTACCAAAGGTTGCTACGCTTACGCCACCTTCTGGTAAGTTAAGCTATTAATGGCGTATGTTACACCACCACCAGTAATACTATATGTCGGGACTACACGAAGCGTAGAAGCAACACTAAAAATACAAAGTCCAGCAAGATTAAAGTTAGCAGTTCCATTCGTTCCAACTAAATAAAAAGGCAGGACAACCTGAACTACATTATCTGTAGCACCTGTTGTAGCACCAACAGACCAGCCCACACTATCAGTAGAAATCCAACCTCCAGTAGGCTTAACAACATAGACTTCACAAGTAATCATATAAGTGCCGGCCGGTAATGTAACAGTGCTTGTATATGCAGCAGTATTTGTAGTGGGTAGAGAAGCAGTTGAAGCATTTGTATTTATCAAAATAACAGGCAAAAGATTAACTGTTACACCTGCGACTACTGCTGTGTTCGATAGGACAGTCAGTTGATTAAGAGCCGGAGATCCACCGAGCCAATACGACATTTCTAACAGTATGTTAGAAAAGAACTCCGCTTTTTGCTTAGCAAAAATGCGGACATTTCTATATAGTATTTATTTTTTAAGATGTGCTTCATCCACTCGTGCAGCTTTTCCACCCATAACCGCGCTATATAATCTGGCTTTTCCCCATTGTTCAGGTGTCTTAACAGTAGGTCTAACAGAAGCATGATTGGAATAAAAAGCCCCTTCACCTTTCGAAACGATGGTATTTAATCCTGCTTTCTTATAGCCCGTAAGCCTTGCTATTTCGGCTATGCTATGGCTTTCGTCTTTAGGAAATCCATATTTCTTATTGAACTTATCTTTGTAGGTTACAACCATTCTACTAAGCAATAAGAGTTCCATTCCAGTAAAGATGATTTCCACTATCTACTGTAAGGGTTCCTACTCCACCAGTTAATGAATCTGATATTTGTATCGGTCTGTTAATGACTACATTTGAGGCGGTTAGAGACATTGTATTTACATTACCAGTTCCAGGTGCAGAGGATGCGGTTTGTGCGTCGCCACCTGTATAGACTGAATACAACCAAAAATCAATCGCATTACCACTACCATAGACTACATTAGCGTCGTGACGACTTGATATATAATGATTAAATCCGCCATTACCATAATACTGAAACTCTATTTGTGATTTGTTCTGGTTGTTTGCGTAATCTCCACCGTTTGTAAGAGCAAGAGGAGATACAGATGGTATTGAGGCAGTCCCTGGTATTTGTATGGTAGTAACTGTATTAATAGTAACATTACTAGACGCGGTTAGATTAATAGCATTAGATGAGTTGAGTCCAATACCATTTGAACCATTTAGATTTATCACTTCCGCGGATGTAACCGTATAAACTCCTCCTAAATCTGTAGTCATATCGCCATAGACATCTGTATTCATATAGGAGCCAGCATTAATATATAAATAGTTACTTGGAGATAGACTTATGTTACTACCAGCAACAATATTAACATTGTTTGTATTCGCTTGTATATCTACATCCGTTTGACCACCAATAGCAACTATATTACCAAGAAGACTTACTTGATTTGTTCCTGCTACTGTTATACTTCCTGATGAAATATAAGTAGGTGGAGGAAAGTCAGCCAAGATAGAAAAGTTTTTAGTTGCCTGAAATGTGATAGTTGAACCAACCATAGATGAAAGACCAATGATTACAGGTGTAGGCGTTCCAGTATTTACAGAAGCAGTTGTAGCAGTAACAGAAGAAGGAAAAGGAAACGGTGGGTCATCGCCAATAGCAGTATATTGCCCCGAGATCAGATACATATAAATATCAAAAGTATCACCTCCTCCATCTGTTTGTGAAACAAAGCGCAAATATCCAGGATATGCATCCCATCGCACACCGTTATAGTTGTCAAAGCCTTGAGAGTTTTGACAAAACTGTGTGGTGTTATTAGTATAATAAAAAGTGGCTTCCAAAGTTCTAAATGGATTACCTCGGCATACAGCTGACGCAGTATAAACACCAGGCACCCACGGACTTGTATTTATATCTAATGTTCCTGTTCCACTTCCAAAAGTTACTGCTGTTTGATAGATATTTATATTACCAGGATTTTGTATTGCTCGAGCATTGTAACCGTTTAATACTTTTAAGGTTGAGATTGAAGGTGTAGTTACTCGTGTAAGTGCAATAAGATTGTCACCTTGAAGAAATGATGTGCTAATATTGGTAGTGCTGAGATAAGGAATAGTTAAACCACTCGCTGTTGTAAAAGATGTTGTATTTAGAGAGTTTGCTGTTATTGAGTTTGCTATTATTGTATTAGTGCTAATATTTGTTGTTGATAATGCTTGTATTGTAGCCCCTGCTGATTTTATTTGTCCAGTATTTACATTTACAGAACTCAGTGTGGATATATTCGCATATTGACCTATTAGAGAATCCAAAAATGTGTCACCATATATTTGAAATAGTGATGTGCTTAGAACTAAACTATCTGTGGTGTTGATAGTTGTTTGTGAAGCATTCTGATTTATTACAAGGCTATTATAGTTGTCTAATGAAGTGGATCCTGAAAAGGAATATGTATAAGACCAAGAACCAGAAGCAAATGTGAAACGAACCTTTTGAGGTAGTCCAGATGCCACATTACCTATTATTACTTGTTGTCGTGTTGGAGTTCCAGGATAGGATATTTGAATATTAACAGCATCGCCAATATAAAAATCTACTTGTGCTGTTGGATTAACCGTTAGAGTTTCTAAAGCACAAAACCATGTAGAAAACTGTGAAGTTCCAGCAAATCCGTTATTATTCCAGTAAGAATAGTTTTCATCTCTAAAATCATATAACTGTGTGAGAGTGAGAACAGGTATTGGCGAATAAATGCCGACATAAGCATTTAACAGTGTTTGATTGGCTCCAGGAATGCCTGTCTTCGTAGGAATAGTGCTTACAAGACTATTGTAAAGACATCCTGTAATAGAAGATGTAGTAATCTGATTTGCTTTTATGGTGTCAAATACACCTGTTGTTGTTGATATTGTAGTATCTATAAGATTTTGAGTGTAGGAGGTTGATACTATTAGTGAGCTGATTGTAGCGTTATTAACGAAAATAGATGATATAAATCCGTTTTCTGCTGTTATGTTATTTATAAACCCTGCTTGCGCCGTCAATGCGCCAGGAATGATAATCTCTGATGCTTTCATAACGAGTAAGTTATTTGTTGAAAATGTGGTTGTATTCCATCCTTGAGTGATCTGAAAGGTATTATTCGTTGTCTGTGTAGTTTGTGTAGGATTTGCTGAAAAAGACCAACTATTGGTAGAACTTGAATAAGTTAATCTATAGAAGGTTCCAGGAGCAGATAGTAATATAAAGTTATTATTCTCAAATGTGTTTAAGACAAAAAGATTAACTGTTCCTAAGTTCTTCAGGTCAAAGTAATCGCCGTTTGTAAAAGATCCATATTGTATATCTATCACACCCTGACCTGTTGTCTGACTAAAATCAAGTTGTTTATGAGACCAAAAAGCCTCATTAGTTGTTGTTATAGCAAAAAAGGATCCCATATCAAAACTTTCAGGACTGCTCGTCAGATTCATTTGATAGTTCAGAAAGTTCTGTGTTACAGATGATACACTGTCATAGAGTGTTGCTGTCGATGTAAGAGTTCTTGTAATGTCATATCCTGAAATAGTCGAGAAGGTGAGACCACCTTTTACAGTCAAAGAAGAAGTGGTGATTTGCGCGGTTGATATAGTATTAGTGGATAAACTGTTAAAAGTCGCATCACCAGTATTTAGAAACGCGCTAATAGGCTGACCATTGATGCTTGAGATAAATGCCTTAGCTGTTGATAAGCTAAGTGATGAAATACCACTGAAAACACCATTATTAATATAGGCCGAACCTGTTGATAAGTTAAGTGATGAAATACTATCAGCTTTTATAGTAGAAGCGTAAATATTGTAATCAGGCTCTAGAAGAGCGTGCCATTGGCCGAAACTTTGCATGTAGTTTGTCGTCGATAGAAGCTGTGTGCTAAGAATGTTGAACTGATAAGGGTCTGACATACTTCTAACAACTTTCGAACCAGCAGGTATAATCGTTGAAGTAAAGATTTCACGACCAAAAGTCTGATTAGGATTTACCTGATCTGTAGTTCTGAAAACACTATAGACAGAAGTTCCAAGTGTTGAGAACTGTAACTGAGTTGTTCCATTAATCGTCTCATATACATAAGATGTTTGTCCTGGCACACCAGCCCCAGAAATAAGATTCTGCTCTCGTGTATCATAAAGCGCCTGCGCATTCGTGGCGAGTTGAACCGCTCCATTCGCAAGATTAATAATAGCGCCAGCAGTCTCTACCGCGTAATAGGTCTGAAAGAGAACAGCACCTGTATTATTGAGGACACCACTAATCGCCTGTTGTGTTTTGCTGACTGTATCCATTGTAGCACCTACCGCGCTGTTTATCATTGACCAAGTGCTATTACCGGATCCGCCAGTAGTAGGATTATTTCCACCACCACCACCGCCACCTTTCGCTGGTGAGTTTGTGATATTAGTAGTAGTTACTGTTCCATTTTGTATTGTAACACCGGCAACAGTAACAGTAGAGTTATTTATCTTTATATCAGAACCATTAATCGAAGAAACTTGTAAATCTAATGTTGATACAAACTTAGCATAGTTAAGACTATATCCTGCCATATCCACATTGTTAATCGCAGGGTAGTTGGCCCATAGACTTGTAGTGCCTCCTGCTACAATGTTATTGATTTCTGTTTGTAAAGTGTTGCTTGTAACCGTCGTGTAGTTGTAAAGACCCGTATTCGTGCTGAGTTGAAGGGGATTGGTTCCTGAAGTGACAGCATTCCAGGAAGCAAAACCAGGTTGATTACCGTTCCAAGCCATCTATCTATATAGACTAAGCATATTGTTCTTCATGGCGTAAAGTCATAGGTTTATCATATTTAATACCTATCTCAAGATTTACATTTGCTGAATCGGGGAGATAGAAAAGTTGGTTGTTGTCGTCCCGTATCTCTACATCAAATGAATAAACTTGTTGAGAGAGTTTTGTTGATGTGAAAAAAGGTGTTTGAGGGATATAGTTAATGACCTGTAAGTTTGTAGCATTAACAGGAATGACAGCAAGAAGATTCTTCTGACCTGATGATGTATTTCCTGATGCACCAAATACAGTTGAATAGATATATAGGCATTGAGTGGCAACAAGATTAGGGAAACTATCGACAGGAACGGAAGCAGTTTTGATTAATGAAATACCTCCAAGATTGGCGCATAGTTGGTTAGCTGATGCGTTGAAACTCTGAGGAGGCAAGAACTGACCTGAATAACTGTATCCTAATACTGAGTTTAGCGTTTGATTAGGCACTAAAGGCTGTATCGTAGTGCCTGAACCGCCTGTGTTCGGCATTGTTATGGCTCCAAGTAAAGGAGCAAAACCTACAGAGCCAGTTGTAGTAGAAGTTCCTGTTGTTGAGTTACTAACCGTAAAGGTTGTGCTTGTTACAACAGTCACAGTAAAAGTTCCGTTATAACCAGCAACAGAAAATCCAGAAATAGTAACTGATGTTCCTACAACAATAAATGTCGTATCAGAACAAGCATATTGGACGACTCCACCACCTGTTGCTGATATAGTAAGACCTCTAACAGAACGCTGATTCTGAGTTATAACAGCATTTACATTAGGGTCAGCATATCCAGCATTACAATAATAGCCTGAACCGGCAGAACCATTACCATTAAAAGTAATCTGATTCGTCGTTGTTGAATAAGAAAAGGTTACATCATTCACGACCCAATAAGGATTATTCGTCGTATTGTCACCGCTTGTTCCTGCAGCAGTATTGAGAAGAGTTACAAGATCAGCAGGAGTATTACACCAGCGCATATTTGTGCCGGCGGTTGCTCCAAGTTGCCACTGTCTCGGAAAGAGTCGGATACAACGAAGTTTGTCAGCAGTCGGTGTTGTTGTAGCAGTGGATAAACCTCCATAGTAAAAAAAGCATAACTGGTAGTCAGAAACCTGTAGAGAAACAAAAGGAATCGTGGCTCTCAGAAGAGCCATCTGTCGGGGCTGTAAAACCGGCGTTGAGTATTGGATGGTAAAACGGGCAAAATCACCATCTGCTTTTGTGTTAGGGTCATCTTCAGAGTTAAGACTGATGCGGTCAGGCTGATTCAAAAAAGAGTGGAGCATTCTATATTCTTACCACATTTTTAATATGTTAGTGTTAGTTCCAAAGAAACCACTGCAGAGTTAGGGATATAAAAAGGGTTTCCGTAGTCGTCTCTGAGTTCAATCGTGACTGAATAGATTTGCTCGACTATCTTTGTTAATGGTGTTGATAAGGTTGTTTGATAAAATGAAACGCCTAAGTTGGCTGTATTGAGAGGAACACATGCTAATAGATTATTATTGAGGCCAGAATCCAATGATGAACCGGCAACTATATCAGTATAGATGCTTACTATGTTTGTATTGACAAGAGAGCAATAACTATCAGCATAGTAGCTATACGATGTTCTATTAATATTGTTGTTTAGTGTAAGAAGAGAGTTATATGCGCCAGGGAAAGGTCTATATGTTAGTGCGGTAATCGTATTCGGGTTAGATAAAGTGAGAACAACAGATTTTGTTGTAGAAGCAGTAAATCCTAGTTTAACATCTAATGTTTGACCTGCTACAAAAGGATTTGGTGGGTAAGTAGCTATTACATTATAGTTATAATCATATAGTCTCATAAAGGGAAACAGTGCGTTATAAACGGTTTGAATGTTAGGATCATTAAATCCTGCGTAAATATAATAATAAGCGGGTGAGCCGTCACCTAATGTAGAAGTATCATTGCCTGTAAAAATAAACTTGTTAGTAGTTGAATCATAAGTGATTGAGATGTCATTCGCGATAAAATAAGAGTTTGTAGTTCCCATAGGATCTGAGGCGCATGATTTTGCTAGTTCTGTTGCTAAGTCCTGATAGGATGTGAAAGTTCTATTTTGCCCATAAGTAGAACCATTTGTCATTAGTTCAGGTTTGTAATAAGAAGGAAGTAAGCGAACCATATGGAGATAAGAAATGCTTAAATCTACTGGTGATTGAACTCCAATACCTTTTGACGGCAACTTGTAATACCAGAAAATCGTGTTGTTGTCATTAATATTGGCTACAATGTTTGGAATGGATGCTCTGCTTAACTGAACTGATTTTACATTGATACAAGGCCTCGGTAGATTTACCGTAAAGCGATAGTATTCAGCATCTTGTATTTCACTTGTTGGATTGTAGGCTGTATTTATTGTTTGTTGTGATGATACTAATAAGCGTTCTGGTTGGAAGAACCGGGAAACAGAAGACCATAACATGTTAGGTTTATTTATCTTGCTGAGAGCTTCCACTAAGTCCTCTAACTGTTCTTCAGTAGTATCCATCTATTAGGTATTTAGTAAATACTGTGTAGATGTCTAAGCTCCCTGCACTCTGACCTGTCCGCCGTGGGCGTGGATCACACGCGTCGCAATCAGCGCAACGAGAGGTGTCACCTGACTGTAAGGCGCACTTGTGACGATGATTACTGCCTGAGACCCGCTTGCCCCACTTAAAGACACCCCATCTAAATCGATAGGCTCTGAGTGTCCCTTGACCATTTGGAAGCCATAAGCAGGAACGAAACGGTCAGCACCACAGAACTTAACGAAGCCCTCCGTGCCTGATGTAGTCGCTGATGTGGTATAAGAACCGTTGGCGGTATTGACTGAGCTGTAGGTCAGTGAGTTCTGCGCCCACAGAACACGGTTGATGATGCCATTGTTCTCGTTGAGGTCGGCTGAGCCATACGCCAGCTGAGACATAGCAAACATTGACGCATCGCCCTCAGCAGGGATTCCGGGGTAATAGGTTGAGCCAATACGCCACTGAATCTTATTCGTTCCAGCGTGGCTGAAAGCAGACTGCGTAGGGAAAGCCAGAGTCGGCGTAAGGCTCGTCTGCTGTTGGACGAGGAATGAGCGGACGAGGTTATTCGTAGCACGAGAGACAATGATAGAGTTGTCCGTCAGTGAGCCGGACGCAGAGCCAGTTCCAGTGATGAGACCAGAGGTCGCCATGATGACGGACTCATAAGGCAGAGCAATACCCGTCTCCTGCGGATCAGTCGCAACCTTCGATAAAAGCATACTATAGCTAGGATGAGGGATACATATATCGTATTCGAGATAGACCCCTCTTAAAGAGTAGTAGCTGTCTGAGCCACCGCCCGTATTTACAAGGTGCTCCGTAGGACTCATCGCATAGAGCGTAACCTGTAGCTCACCAAGCACATTCAGAGGGAGCAGATTTCGCATACGACCGACACCGCTGACTAAGCCGAGCGGTAAAGCACGCTGTTGTCCTCCCAGAGGGTTCCACGCTGCACCCGCCTGCGTGTAGCGAGCATTGATCTGAGGGATATTACCATTTACATCTCCCCAAGCACCAC
>Ga0208871_1000546_pt1 | contig 10996 bp, 5 predicted proteins | sample CryBogCBE19Jun07_FD_184592 | JGI IMG/M metagenome (GOLD analysis project Ga0208871, IMG submission 184592) | Freshwater microbial communities from Crystal Bog, Wisconsin, USA - CBE19Jun07 (SPAdes) | ecosystem: Environmental > Aquatic > Freshwater > Bog lake | place: Crystal Bog, Wisconsin, USA...
CCCTAAATCCCCAACTGCTAATGAACCATTTCTAAGTGAAAATGAACGAACGGAAGATGGTGATAAATTTACGGTTGAACCATCGTATGACATATCAGCACTTCCAGTAAGTTGATTAACAGTGCCCCCATAAGCTATATATGTTGCTGTTATTGTTGGCGTGGATGCTATAATATCACTTTTCAATGCAAATGTTCCACTTTTATTAGCTATCGTATCATAGTAATTTGTCCCATCTGCCCCGAAATAAACAGTCATACCATCCCGGTGCGTATGTCCGGCGTTGATTTGACCGAAAAATAGACCATTAGCGAATAACTGACCATTGAGCAAATAGCTTGAAATAGGCAGTGCGTAGGTATTCATTACGCCGGGATCAACACGGCTGCTGTCGCCCGTTCCGGGATTATCTATTGTCAGCGAATTTTGGGAATAGTGCAGTAAAAAGGTATTGCGAAGTACGCCACTTCCGGAATATGGCTCATCGGGCAAATACGCTGTTCTTGTTGAAGTAAGTGGCCCTGACTTTATAAAAAACCCGTTTGAACTGGAGTTGTCTTTTAAATATAAACTTGGCGATCCAGTATACATTCCAAGATAATCTTCAAGTACGCCGCCCGATTTAAGAAGTGTTGATATGTTGTTTGAGCTAATAACATTCTGGTAAGTACCATTACCTACGGTCATTGGGATATTGGTCGTATCGAGGGTGGCGGTAACTGCTTGCAGTCCAAGTGAAGTGCCGACAATGCTGTTTACTGTATCTACTAAAGATGCCACCACATTGCAAAGGCTATCGGTCTTTGATCCTACCTGAACAGGATAAACAAGGTTTGGAGGTACTGATGTGGTAATCTGCCTGTCATTAATGGCTTTGAGGCTATCGAGGCGTGTAGTTATGGATATTTGCGCATTAACGCTTATTGTAATGCTCACTAAGAGCAAGGTAATTAAGTGCTTCATCTGATAGGTTTATTGAGTAAATTCTGATACAAATGTAGGAATTTATCCAATATCTCTAATATTATTTTGTAGTTTCAATTTTTGATTTTACTTTTGTTCTACAAATCCATAGTATGTGTTCGAGGCATATAATATGGGTTTTACAGGGTTAAAACCTTTTAAAGCCTCAATTAGCCTCGAACTTTTTGGGGCTTTCCCTTTTACTATATTTGCGTTGCCTCCCGATAAGATCAAAACAGGCATAAGCAGTAAACATGCGATTTTGCTTTTAAATTCCGATTGGTTTTTCTAAAACTTTTAACCACCGGAAGCCCTGCCGAAACGAGAACTCATTCAATGCAATTGGTAAGCACTTTAGTTATTTCCTTGTTTGGGGGAAGGGGGAATAACTTTAGTTCTTACCGCCTCACTCAAATCTATTCTTGCAATTAAGCAAACCCGGGACTAAACGAAGCAGGGTCAAAATAACGGGTAGGTATTGGCGGCGGCGGTGTAACTATCGCTGCCTGTCCCTGATACTTCTCCATAATCATTGTTGATGCGTATAATAACGGGTAAGCATCATTCGGCCTGCGGGACTTCCACATATCCCCTAATTGGGTTGAATTTGATGTATTGAAGTTAATGTAAGGATACCCGTTTATGTAGTAGGTATCTGCCAGTATTTGAGCAGAAATAGCCTCTAAAATATGCGGAGGGATACCTGTTTCCAGTTCCCCTATTTTTAATGTTTTCATCCTCACCCATTTTCCGAATGTCTGCAATGCTTGGTAGGATTGTTGGAGATAACTTACCTGAACCGCCTTTGGGTCGTAGTCAATCACATACCCTTCGCACCTGTTCTGAAATATCGGGGTATAGGTTTGTGTTCCTGTTCGAGTCGAAGGGTTATAATCGTTCCACCATCCTGTTACCACTATGTTCCAGTTATCGCTTTTATTTGTATTGAATGTGCTTTGGAATAGTAATGTTTTAGGCCATGCCGCTTGCACCATCATTGGCTCACTAAAATATGGGGTATAAGTATCAGTATTAGGCTCATCCAAGTGCAATTTATTCATAACAAGCAAATAGTATGTCCCGCTTGTAGATAGGCTTAAATCAGTAAAGGAAAACGCCCACATAAATGTTTTTAAAGGTGTCCCGTTATCTGCTGATAGTGGATTAAGATAACTATTCCCTACTAATTGCTGTTTTCCTTTGAAATAAGGCGCTGAATTTAAATCTACTGAACTTCCCGCCGTGGTATTATAGATACTCGATCCTATCACCTTGTATGTGCCTGTATTCGGGTCGTAATAATCGCAGAGATACATTTTAGCATCTGAATTTTGCTCTCCTATTACATCACCTTGCACATGGGCAATAAAATTCATTTTATCATCAAAAGTAACTTTGCTTTGATACTTGGCCGGATACATCCAATTTTGGATACCATATACCCCGAATGGGCTTTGTCCTAATACTGGCAATCCTGTTGGATCACTAATATAAACTGAATTTGAAGCAGGAAACAGACCGATAGGATTCGACATAGTAAAACAAAGTTAGTAGAAATAATTTATATCATTCCATTACAAGCCCTTTCCTTCCACATACATACGGAGCAATAAAACTATCAGGGTTAGCATTGTAATTAATAAGGTCGTTACCACCTATCTGTATCATCCCATAGTCCACCAGCGTATCATTATACAAATACCACCGCAGGTCTATAGATTCGTCAGTTTGGTTTGCGGTATCTACTATTAGGTAGTTAACTGGTATCTGCGCATTAGTCCAGAGCGTAGTTTGTATCGGCACCCGCTGACCGATAAATACCAATGATGCAATCAATAATATAGCTTTCATAACCTTTATTTTAATAAAATTCTTCGTCTGTTATCCTGCCAACTGCAATCACCGGAGCAGTACTTGCACCCGCCGAGTTGCTATACAAATGCATATACATCAGCGTTTGCGCACTCGGCACCTTACTCGTATTAGTTGCCGAGAAAGTCGTTACTGCCGATTTAGTACGGCGCTCGAGGTAAACAGTTTCACTTGCACCGTTTGGCGGAATTGTTACCACTATCATATATTCATCGTTTACGGTTGGCGTTATTCCGGTATTTACTTTAGTGGCCGTACCCGATCCGTTGTTAAACATAATTTGCAATGTTCCGTCTGCTGCATCCTTACCAACACCCACAATGTTAAGTACTGATGATGGGTCAGAGCTTGCACTTATTGCCGCCGTAGAAGAAGTAAACCCCGCAAAAAAACGCTGAGTAGAAACATAGCCGGGCAAATAGCACAATATAGTTAACTGACTTCCGGCACCATAATTATTATTGCCTATCAATGCATCTCCGCCAACCCCAGAATATCGCCACTCCACAGATACATTACCAGCCGCCGTTCCTGTTAGCTTATAATACAATCTGTTTGGGGCAAGATTTGTAGCATCATAAGATATTGTATTTACTGCAAGCGTGCCCGCAGATGATATGTTTGAGGTATAAAAGTCATCATAAAGTAGCGTTGATGGGGTCGGTATCATATGTGCTATTCGTTCTTGTTTTACCGCTGCCTGTACCGGGAAATCATTATAGCCCGATGGCGGTAGTATATGCAATTCATCACGCCCGTTTGCGTTACTCATCCACGGTAAGCCACTACCCGAAGATGGAGCGGAAGGTGATGCCGAATAAACATGCTCACCCATTAATACCTCTCCGCCAGATGTGGTAAAATTGGTTATACCTGATGAACCGTCACCCAATACCAATTGTTTATTAGTCGAAGCGGCAACCAAGCTATAAACACCCGTACTTGTAACCGCCGATGTCGGAGTTACCGTAAATGCTGATAGGTTGGATACTACCTGCAAAGAAGTAACCGTACCGCCTCCACCGGCGGATGTATTAGTAACCGTATATGTAGGGAATGATCCTGACACTGACATGCCTGTACCCGCAGTAAGACTGCCAGTAGCGGTAACAGTAACAACACCTGAGGATGTAATAGGCGAACCTGACACAGATATTCCCGTTCCCGCAGCAATTCCAACAGATGTAACAGTGCCTCCAGAAGAGGGAGATGAATTTGTTACAGTGTATGTCGGAAAAGAGCCGGAAACATTTATTCCGCTTCCAGCAGTTAAAGAACCAGTACCGGATACAGTAAACGTAGGATAACTTCCGGCAACATTTATTCCTTTACCCGCATTTAATGATACTGTTTGGTCTGGAGATGTATTAACTACAGTAAAAGTTCCCGAACCTGTAATCGGGGATGAGCCCGTAACCGACATACCAGTTCCAGCTACGAGTCCAACAGATGTAACAGTGCCGCCAGAGCCAGTGGCCGCAACCGTATATGATGGATAAGAACCTGTAACAGTGGCCCCGGTACCCGCAGCTATATTTACAGTTTGATTAGGAGAGGCATTTGTAACCGTATATGTCGGATAGCTGCCACCGATAGATATGCCCGTTCCTGCGTTCAAAGAAACTGTTTGGTTAGGCGCCGTATTAGTGACGGTATAAGTCGGAAATGAACCGCCTACGCTTATACCTGTTCCGGCCGTTAATGAACCAGTGCCGCTAATGGTAAAAGTCCCCGAACTTGTAATAGGTGAAGTACCACCTATTGTTATTCCAGTTCCGGCAACCGCCCCTACGCTCGTTACAGTTCCGGTTGTCGTGCTGAATTTACCATTTGCCCACGTTCGCAAAGTACTTGATGTATCCGAAAGGTTTGTTTGTGAATATCCCCTTACACTTGTTGCGGTATCAGTTAGATTAGTTCCTGTATAGCTCCGTATGTTTATTGCGCTATCATTAATTTCTGTCGGTATTAACCCTCGCAAAATTGTTGCTGTATCAGCCAAATTTGTAGCCACATAACTACGCACATTTATAGCTGTGTCGTTTAATGCTGTTGTGGTCGCATAACCTGTTAATGATGGTATTGCCGACCGTATGGCGCTCGCAGTATCAGCAAGGTTTGTTTGGGAGTAACTGCGCACACTCGTAGCCGTATCATTGATATTTGTGTTAAAATAGGTACGCATTGCAATTGCTGTATCGTTTATCTGCGAAGTGGCATAAGTGCGTAAAACCGCCGCTGTATCACCTAAATTCAGTCCGGTATATGTCCGTAGGGATATTGCGGTATCGTGTAAATCTATTAGAGTTGCATACTTCGCTAAGCTATCATTCAAAGAAAAATAAGTAACTATCTTATTGCTGTCCACATAAAAAACGTTTGAACTTGTCAGCCCTAATCCAAAACCCGCAGAATAAGCACCGGGTGAAGTCCATGCACTCCCGTTATGCACGAATAAGGTATTATTAAAGAAAGCTGTCGAGCCCGCTATATTTCTTTGTTGCCTCGTTTGGTTTAGTGTATCGGTGGGTAATATTATCCTCACAAAACCATAAGGAACATCAAAATAATTTACATCCAAAGATGTATAAAGGCTGTCGTAATTTACCTGCGCATTAGCGAATATTGGCAGAAGCAATAAGAAAAAAAGTATCCTTTTCATTTTTTTTATTTTTTAAATAATTGTATCTGGTGTTGCCCATAGTTCAAATTCAGTCGGTGCATTGGTCGCTGCACTTTGCGTTACTTTCGATATAAAACCTTTGTATTCCTTTGCACCATAACCATCATCATTGTTCCAGAAAAACCGAACATAGCCGTTAGGGTTATTGTTAAGTATCTGGTACATATTGACCGGATATTTTGATTTTACACGCAGGATAATTGGTTTGAACAATTGCGCTGGCAGTGAACTTATTGGCACATCTTTAAATTCAGTCGTCACATTTCCGGCCCCGCTGCCAACAACCAGATTACTTTCCAATCCTGAAAGGTTAACCACCTGATTATTGTATTGCATTACGCCTGTATTCCTGAATGTCAGGCTTTCGCTATCCATTTCATCTAATACAGAATGCAATAATTGGCCTGTACCACGTTGCAATGCCCGACCAGGGGATAACGGCATATTTATATAAGTGTCGGGATAATAAGCGCCAAAGATATAAGGCGCACTTGCCGCCGATGGGTCTGTACTTTGAGCATTAGGGAAAACCACCGGCGTATAAGCATCACACGTCACTGGATCATTATTCGGATTGTAAGGCTGAAAATTGTATAAATCACCCGCTGCTGGTAATGATATAGTTGGCGAAGGTGAACAGTATAACGCTATTATTTGATTATCCGTAGATGGGTTGGCTGGGTCATACGAAGTACCTACCGGCTGGCTTACGGTCTGCGCCCGCAGTTTTTCTATTGCGTACTGTTCAACCAATACATCGCTTTCCTCGAAATCCATTATGCCGGGAATATTCGTAGCCGGTGTATTAAAGTATAATTCAGTCGCTACAGGGTCAACTCCGAAATCTGTATTCGTATTCGCCTTGGTGTATCCAAGTTTAAGGTTAGAACCTAAATTTTGTTGTGATTGCTCAATAACTAAATCCGTAACATCATACCCCAGATCGAGTATCATGGTCGTATTGTCAAAGAAGTAACTTAGCTGCTCAATCCTTAGTATGGTTGGGTTGCCGCTCGTATCGTATTCTATACCCATGCCACATCCCAATACCTTTTTGCAGAAATTGAACAATTGCTTTACCGAAATGGTTATGTACGGGTTGCCTTGCAGGTCATGTATAGCATATGCTGATGTTATCCATATCTGTGAAGGAACTACATCTTTAACTGGCGTTGGCGAAGGATCACTTATGCCTGCATAAAGGAAATCACTTTTACCTTCAAAATATGACGATACAGGTAGCGGGAAACCATATCCATCTGTATTTGTTGTGGGCAAATATGATGCAAGCAACTGTAACAAATTCCAAAGGCGCATAGCCGGGAACGCAGATGGATTCAATAATGGCGCAGGAATAGGAACACCCGAAGCGCCGCTATCGTAATTGCTGTAAATAGAAAACCCTAAATCTGAAAATGTAACATTAACGCCGCTTGTAGTTCCGGCATCGTTGTCATAAATAATACCGAAAACATAAACTTTGTTTTGATTCAGCGTAATTGCTACACGGTCAGGTGCATTATAATTGCTGAAATAACCGCTTGTTACTCCGGGCGGAGCTGTTCCTATATTTGGGGGCAGATAACCGCTTGTTGCGCCATCAGGAAGCGGTATTTTTAATATGGTCTGATAGGTAAAATGTCCGGGGTGTGCAGGGTCAAAAGTGCATACATCATCCGGGCCTATTTCAAACAATACAAAACCCAAAAACTGCCCCGTTCCCGTACCCCCCACATCTATACCGCCGTGTATCTGACCTGATACCGAACAAAACATGCTAAGTGTCCGCCCGACAAGCTGATTGTTCATGCTATTATTCTGCCGGGTATAGGGCTGGCTATTGTTAGGCCCTCTAAAGTTTAATTCCGGCTGGTCTATGCCCTGATGCTGCGCGCCCTGTATCAAAAACGGCTGCAAAATATCATTGCCTATATAAGTAGTTGCGCCATTATTTTGAACGATGTTATACGGCACCATATTCGGAATAGTATGGTATCCGTCATTGGGGATACTGCCGTGATTGCCGTGATTAAAGCCAAGTACGTTATTAAAATTAAGCAGGTTTGAAGGTGTTGCGCTGCTTGCATAGGTTGAGTTGTATAGTAGCTTAATACCCGAATGGCATACAAATTCAGCATCCCCGTTTACCACCCATTCCGGCTCTGAATCGCTGCCGATGTTCAGCCACATAGGAATATTAAACTGCGTATCCCCACGACTTTGCAGGTATCTATACAATTGCCCGTCAAGCGTGTTTATAGCTACCTGTTTTGCGAGTTTGTTATCAGAATAGGTTTTAAAATCAAGTTCCGAACCGTAAAAAATAGGGTAGGATATGCCGCTACTGTCAAAATTTAGAATGTAAATATTAAGCAGTCCATAACCCACTATGCCCTGCGTACTTCTGATATAGCTTATTATAGCCCTTGCGCTCCCAGAAAATTTAAACCCCTGGTCGCTGCGGCTGCGGTAAATGCCGAGATAGTTGGTATCCCGCTCCCATTGTATCGTAGTATCAGCCCATCCATCAGGTAGGTTATCAAGGTATTTTATCGTTGGTTGTGTTGATACCGTCCATGTTCCGTCCACGGCATTTTGACTGGCATAATAGTAGTTGCCATTCGCATCCTGTATGGACATTTTAAAAATAGGGTCAAAGGCCATTATTAGTATAATTGCAGGTCATTACGTCCTGATATGGTGATATGGTTTTTAATAGTTCGTTGCATTACTGCTGTCTGCCTCATGGTATCATTGAGGTCGTCCAGTTTTTCTACTATTCGCTTATCCGTCATTTCGCTGCTTCCCTCTTTGAGTTGGCCGTTACTATCCACCCTCAATCCAATGCTTGATGATGCAAAACGCATGAGTGCCGCTGTTTCCGCTGCCGTATCTATCTTTGTTCCTATCGGGGCTGAATAAATACCAGGCTTTTCAGCAAGCATCGTTTGACCACTTGGAGTTGTCATTCTTTCCGGCCCTGCTTCACCTGCTATAAAATATCTGGTTGCTGTTGTACCACCATGCTCAAATTGTGGTAATGGTGTAGATGCTGCCGCCGCATATTGCACCGCACCAATAGCGGCTATTAAGGCTATATCTGCCGCCCCTATTGCTGCTGTTGCTGGTACAGCAAGCAATGGGAGTGCCTTAGTGATTGCAAGGGCTGTATTGGCTATTATTCCCGCCTCTGCTGCCTGTTTATCACTAATGGCTTTCTTTAATGCTAATTGGTTTTGCTGTTGTTGTAATGCGTTCTGTGAAGCTGCATTTTGAGCCGCAAGTTTAGCTAATTCGTTTTCTTTGGTAATCTGGTAGCCTGCCGAAGCATTAACCGCATCAACTTCCTCCTGGTATTTTAATTGGATAGAACGTGATCGTATTTCAAGATTTAATTGTTCTTGGGCTATCTGGTTATCATTGATAGTTTTTATTGCATTGAATGTCTGTTGGGCAAGTTCAATAGTCTTGTCGGAAACTTCTTTTTTACCATCTATTATTTTTTGGTCAAGTGCGGCCTGTTTCTGTTGTGTAAGTGCATCAATATCCTCCTGAACTTTTGCAGCATTTAAAGCATTTTTTTCTATTCCTTCTGGATTATTATTAGCCGTTGCAAGTGTTTGTTGTTCCTCAAAATCTTTTTTCTTTTTCTTTGCCAGTTCTATTTGTCTGTCGTATTCGTCTTGTTGTTCTTTAAAATCATTATCCCCACCAAAAGCCTCCAAAAATGGTGCGGCGCTTCTTGCATAGTCATGATGTTCTCCGGCTGCTTGTTGTGCCGCAATTCTTTCTCTTAATATCTGGTCAATCTTATTCTTTTGTTCAAGTAGTTGCTCTATATATTCATTAGCTGTTTTAGTATCTTCTTCCCGTGATTTTTTTATCTTGTCAGTAATTGCTTTCAGGTTTTCTGCAAAATCATTTGTTCCTTTCAATTGTTCGGCCTGAACATTCAATAATCGTGCATTGTATTTATCATCATCCTCATTTACTTTACCATGCCAACGGGTAATAATATCAATCATTTTACTGGCATGGTTCAGGTTTTCTATCTCATTTCTTTGGTTCAGTTGCTTTTCATCATCAAATGATTTATTGCTTTTATCATAGTACGCCTGATTATTTGCAAGGGAAAGTTTATGTAGCGCATCTTCTTCCGCAATTTCTTCATTCAGTCCTTTCGTAGTTGGTTTTTTACCTGCCTTATCTTTCGTTTTCCCGTACTTATCAAGTAATTCATTTTCTTTCTCTCCAAGCGCTGACTGCTGTTGAATTATTGAACGGGAATAGGCTTTAAAGTTTTTTTCTAATTCATCATAGTTTTCCTTATTCGCTTTTAATTTAAGGGCATATGCCGTCTTTTGTGAAGCAAGAGTAAATACATTCCCTCCAGCACCTTCAATATCTGGTGGATTATTCAAAAGGTCTTTTTTCTCTTTTTGGTTTTCCTGAATTTGCTGAGTGGTTTTATCTCTGGTTTCTATGGTTTCATTCAGGATGGTTTCTTTCGAGTTTATTTCATCCTGAAGTTTGGCATAATCCTTTGCATCAGCAAGTTGTTTTGCCATTCTCGATGAACCTATATTTTTACTAAAATCTTCTTTATTGCTGAATTGATCGAGTATTCCGGGTGCAATAGACGATATTTGCTTATAGGCCGCATACATACCCTCAAGATGTGTTTTTACATCTTTTACGCCTGTTATATAATCGGTCAATCTTTCTATTTTGAAAGCATCTTGTTGGATTTTACTATGATCTTTGCTTTGCAGATCATCTAAATCCCTTGTCAGTTTTTTAACCGAATCTGTATAATCGTCTAATCTGTCTTTCACTTCCTGCTCCGCATCTGATAATTTAGTAAATGCCTCTATTGCCATTGTAATCCCTGCAATAATGGGGATAAAAAGTAATTGCATGGCGATCATTCTTACTGCCATTCTTGCAAATACTGATTCCACATTCACACCCATTACAGTAAATGCGTTATTAGTCTGATTTACATTTACGGTTACATCTTTGAGCGCGGTAGATGTTTGGTTTATCTCCTGCTTTAATTGTATCTGCCGTTGCGTATAAGTAGTAAGCAGGGCAATATTTTTTTCATAATTCCCCGCCCCAATTGCAAGGTCTTGGTTAAGTATTTTTATCTGCTGGTTGACATAACCCAATTCCATTTTTTGATCCACCAAAGTACGAACACTTGCCGCCGATGCTGTTCCTATTTGTGCTTGTACTTGCCCTAATTGATTAGCGGTTCCAATATACTCCTGTGTGCTGCCATTCAGTTTCTCTATATTTACTTGCTGCTGGTTGATAAGTTCGGTTAATCGTGTCAAATTCTCCGCACCTTTCAAATCCACCATTATAGATATATTCTTATTGTTTATGGTCGTAATCTCCCCTTCCACATCAACCAATTTGGCTATGAGTTTGTCTAATTCAGGATAGACCGAAGGGTCAACTATATTACTAATA
>Ga0208871_1000565_pt1 | contig 10822 bp, 17 predicted proteins | sample CryBogCBE19Jun07_FD_184592 | JGI IMG/M metagenome (GOLD analysis project Ga0208871, IMG submission 184592) | Freshwater microbial communities from Crystal Bog, Wisconsin, USA - CBE19Jun07 (SPAdes) | ecosystem: Environmental > Aquatic > Freshwater > Bog lake | place: Crystal Bog, Wisconsin, USA...
CCTGTGCAGGGGTGTACCCGTTCTTGTGTGCAATCTCGGTGAACTCCTTGAAGGCAGGGTTGTTCGGGTCGTAGGAATCCTTTTCCAACTTGGTCAGGTAATCCTCTGCCTTTTCGGGCACACCCATCTTGGCACGGAATGCTTGCCATTCCTCCGGTGTGGATTTTTCATTGGGCATGAGCACGGCATCGGCTTTCTTGCCGAGGAGTCTCTGGGCATTGATCAGAGACTTTGCCAACATCTCCGGATTCTTGAACTGACCAAGAATCTGCTTGGAGTCGTTGAACTCCGAGGGAAGTCGGTCGAGCCAACCGTCACCGAACTCACCTTTCTCGTTGAGCGACCAAGGGCTACTCGTCGGGGAGGAAATCTCTCCAGTTCTGTTTCCTCCTAGGAGGTTTTCCCCACTCGCGCTCGGTGAGCTTGTCGGTTCTGGGGTCGATGCAATCGGTGCTGCGGCTGCGGCACTTGCTGCGTTTCCGTCCACGGGAGTGACTGCCTGTCCCTCTCCGGTCATCGTTGTACTCATTAGGATTCAATGGGGTTGGTGGTTTCTTCTATCTGACTGCGGACGAAAGGTGGCAATACACCACCCTCCAAAAATTCGGCATGCTCTGCCTCGGTGAAGTTTGCTTTGTGCCAGTTCAAGAAGTCTGGGTTGTGCCGCATGTCGCTCGACGAGATGACGATCTTGGGCTTATTCGGTTTTGGCTTTTTTTGGCTTTTGGGGTTCATTGATTGAGGATTGGATTGCTCGTTTGATGTGCAGGATGACCTGCCTCTGACCGTCACGGATTGCGGCACGATGGGTATCGAAGTGACCATCCCCATCGGCAATGAAGCATGGGTGTTCTGTGCCGAACCGGAGCATGAGGTTGTCCAGCATCTGGGTTGCCACATCGATACCTAGCCTTCCGAACGGACGCAGAATGTCGTCGAGAGGTTTGTGGTTGGGTTGCTCTTGGATGGGTTTCATAGATTACTGCTGCACTGCCTGCTGCACTCCCTTTTGAAGTGCAGGTGCCAAAGGAGAATCGGGTTTTACCGAACCAAGCTGCTGGGCAATGTTGGCTTGGTGGGCCTGCTGTTGCATCTGGGCCATCTGCTGCTGCTGCTGTGAACGGTTTTGACGGATGCCTGCAATGTCCTTGGGGTCGCGTAGGAACTCCGGATCGGCACCCGTGGTGAGTGCCTTGCGTCTGGCAATCTGATCCATGTCGAAATTGTCCATGGGCGACATATCTCCGGTGACCTGACAGACTGCCAGAGTGCCTTGGATGATTGGGTCGATGGCATCCACAGAACGGGTCGAAACGGCAATGGACATCTTGTTGTTGAAGATGACCTTGGGTTCTGGGATGTATTCTTCTCCCTTGGGGTTCTGCTGGATGAGTTCCTTGGGAGGGGTTGGCATCATGCCTGCACGGGAAAGGATCCCGTAGACACGCTTGATGATCGGAATCAAGAACTCGGTGGTGAGTCGTGCGTAGGTTGGGGAAAGCATGGTGAGTTTTTCACTCTCCATGGCACGGACTTGGGTTGCCGTGATTTGTCCTTGTCCACCCGCTTGCATGTCTTCCTGTGCGAACATCTGGAAGAGGGGGACATTGAAGGCATCCTCGATGTGCTGCTGCTTTTCCTTGATGCGTTCCATGCCGATGTCGTAGCGACCCTGCGTTGCCCATTCTTTGGGAACTGCGTTCGGGTTGCTCTCGTCGTAGTAGGTAATGCCACCTGCGGTGAGATCCGGTTCATCCGTCATGCCAGAAGGCAAGAGAAGGCGAGGGAATGCTGCCAATTCAGCAAGGGCATCCATTTGCTTCTGCAGGAAGTTTAACTGCTTGGCATCTGGTACTGCAACCCATGCAGACGACCATCCGTAGGGTGATTGTTGCCACTTGAGGAATCGGGAAACGAAGGCGGGTTGCTCGTCGAATCCGGAGTTGCGGAGCAGCTTCTTGGTGCCAAGTTCGATGTGGACGGAAGCGATAGACTTGTTCGGGCCATCCACCTTGCCTTTGGTGCGATCTTTCTCCTCACGGGGATAGATGGCCCACACGACATCGAGTTTTTCTTCCAGACCCTTGCCGTCCTGCAGTTCGTAGGTCTTGCGGGTCTTCTCACTGACATTGGAGAGTCCGTACTCCTGCACCACCTGACGCACTGTCATCTCACGCTTCACGAAAAGGGTGTCCACATATCCCTCGTTGTTCTCGCTGACTCGGAAGGTGCCGACATCGAAAGTACGGAAGAGCAGGTTGAAGTCGTCGGTCTTGTCCACGAACATGGCGCAGGTTCCAAATGCCGACCTGTCCAGATATGCCTCGTGGACGACTGCGTAGAAATTGGATCGAGCGAGTTCCTGCAGGATGATCTTGGAGCATTCTGCGTAGTATTCCTTCACACCGTCCGCTTCCTCGATCTGTTCCGGTGCCGTGAGTTGCACCCAGTTGGAGTCGGCATCGTTCACATACGACATGATGCCTGCAGCTTGAATCTGGCAGGCACGGACTGCGGTCGTGTCAAAGAGTTGGGTCTCACGGTCAAAGTTTGGCCCGTACTGTTGGTTGAGGATGTACGATTTCCTCGGCATGCAATAGGTGGCGAGGATCTGCCACATCTGCATCCAGTAGGAGGCATCGGCATCGAGCGCAGCCCACCGTGCAGCAATCTGCGCGGAGAGTTTCGTTTCGGAGACCTTGGGTGTCTTTACACCTTCCTCACCGTTCTTGAGGTCATCCTTTGCCATTATCGACCTAGGAGAGATCCCACTCCGGTTGCCGAGTTGACTGTGCCGTTCGGCCCCGTTTGACCAGCAGCACCAATCGGTGCCTTAAGGAGGCTTCCTTGGAACCCAAAACCTGCTCCTGCCTGTGCAGCACCTTGTTGTTGCGCCATCGCAATATCAACTGCTGACGAGGAGGGAGCAACTGGTGTTGCGGGTGGTGTTGGTGCTGCTGGAATGTTTATCGTCGGAGCAACTGGAACAGGAGGAAGACTGACAGAGGGTGCCTTGGGAGCAGGTGCAAAGAGTTCGGTGCCTAGAAACCCTCCAGCACCCTTGGCTAGGAAAAGCTGCTCTTTTTCCTCACCGCGATGGGGAGGGAATGGCACACCACCTGCGATTGCCATCTCCGGTGCCAAAAGCACAAAGATGTCCGATATGAAAGAGTACAAAGCGTTGATCATTGCCGTGGTGATTATCGTATATACACCACCGTCTCAACCGATTTTGTGGGTGAGTCGAAAGATTTTTTGCCACGGGTAGACCCGCAGATCGTTCTTTCGTTCAAAAGAGACATAGGGAAGGGGATGTGTGGCGCAGGCGAAAGCCATGTGGATTGGGCCTGACCAAAGGTATAGGTGCCAGCAGTCGTGGTACTCAAAGTCATTGACCCATGGGTTGACGATGTCCCTGTACCCTGCAGCCACGCACACGGGCCTCGCCATGATAAAGATGGTCGGATTGCTGACCACGATGCCATGGAGCATGTGGGCCTCTAGATCCTCGGCAAAAGTTCTCGCGCATGCTTCCTGCTGGTAGACTGCTGCTGCTCGTTCGACGGGTTTCATGCTCCCTTGAATCCCATTTTGGCATTCTTGAAGCGTCTCGGTGCGTACCCGTAGTCGATGCGCTGCGGGATGGCCCTGCGGTCTATCACGAGACCGTGTTTGATAGCTTGGAAAGCAATCGAGAAAGCGTCCGCTGCATGGGAAGCATGGTCATGAATGGGGATGTCACGAATCGTGATTCCATCCGTCTCGGACTTGCTTGCGTATTGGTCGAGCGCATCGAGACCCAACTGACACCCTGCCTCGTTGAATCCCACCCTTGGGAATGCCTCCAGTGCGAGGTTCACACCATCCCACACGGAGTTCTGTCTGGGCACGGGGACGACATTCTGAAGACCTGCTACCTGCAGTTGGTTCTGCCAGAGTCCACCGTTGGAAGTGGCACCGTCATGCGGTATTAGGTGGGCAGCGTAAGCGTATTGCTTGTCCATGAGTCTCTTGGCCCACTCCGCAGGTGTTCCGCAGTCATGGGAACCAAACAGACTCTCCAGAAACACGATCCTGTCACCGATGAGTTGGAACACCCACACACGCATGTTGAGAGGTGCTCCCAGATCCCACGAGGTGAACACGGGTGACTCCCTGTGCCAGAGGATGTCGTTGCTGATCCTGTGTTGCCTCCGTGCATCGTCGATGTACCGAGCGTAGATGGCACCCAGCTTGCCCACAGAGAAGTCACACTCCATCTCCTGACGGTAGAGGTGCTCCGGTGTGCCTGCCTTGATGCTGGCAAGTTCATTCGGGTCGATGATGTTGCTCTCGCTTGCCTTGAGCATGAGGGAGAACCATTCCGGATCGGTCAAGGATTGCTGCCACATGCGCCACAGGAATCCCCGTCCCTTGGGAGTGCCAGAGAAGATGCACCACCCATGGTAATCGAGAAGGGTGGGACGGATGACCGAGTACCATGCCTGCGGATCCAGATCAGAGACCTCATCAAGAACGACACCATCGAGGTACACGCCACGGAGACGCTCAAAAGCATCACCGGAGTAGAGTCGGATGGTCGCCTTGTTCGGAAGGGTGACCATGAGATCCTGCTCGTTGTGCTTCACATTCGGTATCCTTTCGGTGAACTGCTTCAAATACATCCAAGCGATATTGCGGATCTGATCACGGGTTGGCCCGACCATGGCATACCTGCATGGTGGGCCTTGCCTTTTGAAGGTCATGGCCCTCTTCACCATGTCCATGACGGCATGGTAACTTTTGCCACTGCGTCGATGCGCTACCACGCACCCGAACCGTTGCTTCCTATCGATGAAGGGACGGAACTGCTCTCTGGGATCGAGATGGAATTTGATTTTCAGAGGCATTTGAGCTTCTGGATCTCGTCGCGGAGGTAATGCAGGGAATACTCAATCGACTGAAATACTCGGCAAGTGTAGAAATCATTTTGCTTGTCCGCGTATTGGTCGATGTCTTTTAGCTCATCTTCCAGCGGCATCTCTTCCTGCTTTGGCAACGGGCGGAGGGTGCGGGCCTTTACCAAGCCATCCCAATATCCGACTTTATATCCGACAGATGACTTTGCGGTTTGCCAGTCTTTTTCGGGCCACTGGATCTCATCCCCTTCTTGGATTATTTCGTCAGGGCCAAGCTCTCGCCATTCGGGTTCAGTTATTCGAGAATCTTGGATAACTGGTTCCTCTGGCGCGGTGGCGAGTGCGGCTAGTTCTTCGCGTAGCTCTTTTAGACCGCATTCGCAGACAGCGAACATGCAACTAGAGATTGGGCATAGGCGGTCGTGCTGTGTGTATTCATCTAGGTTTTCACATAGCTCACGGAGCCTTTCGACCTCGGCTTCTAGTTTGAGATTCATTTCTCCGACTGGCTCACAAACGTAGCACGATCCTTGGCATCCTCTTTTGAAACGCTCAATTTCCTCCTTGAGCCTTGCGACATCGCTAGTTTTCTCGGCGAGGCGTTCAGCAGCTTCCTCTAGTGCTGGAGAGAGTTCTTTGTCTGGCCTGTGGAGTTTAATGACATCTTCCGCGAGTGCGGCATATCTTTTGCGCTCCTCACTTGTCATGTCATTGCAGGATGATCTCAACTCAGAAGCGATGCGGGTACCTTCGCTCACTGGTTCCTCTGACGCGGGGGCGAGTGCTTCCTTTGCAAGCAACTCACAAGCCCTCCTGTCTCTGTTGTAAGTTCCATCTGGACGCATGGGTGCGGCGATAAGTTCAAGGGCTTTACGGAGCCTTGCGACCTCGTTGGTTTTCTCGTCGAGTTCTTTGTTAAAAATTTCGGAGTTCATTCAACCCTCTGTCCTCCGATGTAGACCTCGACCTCCATGTTCTGGGTGATGTCGATTTTCTCTGGCTCGTTCCATCCCTGTGCCTTGGCAAGGATCTCGGCATACTTGGGAGCATGGGGGTGCTCCTCATTGATGAACCGAGCGTGTACCGTTCGGATGAAGTTCTGCCTGCTGATTTCCAGTGCTGACTCTGTCTTCTGTCTCAACTCTGTAATCCTTTCGGATACTTTCGGATCTTTGGCGATCTCGCAGGCACTCGATTCCGACCCAGAATACCCTGCTTTTTTGGCAGCTTCCTTGAGAGTCGCACCGGATGCCAGTGCGATGGCGAGTTTTTCCTGCTTGGGATTGAGTTTAGATGCCATCTTTTTTCTCCAAGTCATTGATCATGTGATCGATAAACCACTTGGCTTTCTTGAGATCCTCGACTGCTTTGTTGGGATCTTTCTCGCCTGCACGGTAGATGTACTTGATGGCAGCACCCTTGGGAAAAGAGAGGTGACCGATCATGTCGATCAGTTCTATCCCTTTGGGGTTGTTCGTGTAGTGCTTGGGGTGATTGACTGCATCAACCGTGAGTCCCTCATCACCGTTCTTTCCTTTGGAACGGCAAGGCTTGCAGTAATACCACTGAACATTGCCAGTGGCATTACCGCATGCGAGGCATGAATTGGATCCGTGATTAGAACGGGAGGTCGTCATCCTTTTCGGCGGGTGCGTACCCATTTGCTTTTTCGGCATTGTGACGCTTTACGGCATCACTCTCTGGGAACTCGCTTTTCTTCTGTCCGATGGTCTTCCAGTTGCCGAGGATCGGCATCTTGATGTCCTCGTCCTTGTCTTTGCCTTGGGTCAGGAATCCCTCGTTGCCGTAATCATCCGGACGGTCGAAAAGAATGATCTCTGCAAAGATTGCCTTTTCGCCATTCTTGCGGGTGACATGCTTGAAACGGGCCTTGTCTAGCTTGGTGACATCGAGTTGGAACTTGATCATATTATTTGTAAATGACTGTGGTTTTGTTGTTTTTCTTGAGAAAGACACGCCCCGTGTAGGGGTTGTCTCTCTTTAGATCGGGAAAGTTCTTGTTGAACTTTGAAAAGTTGTCAGATCGACGGTCGCCTTTGCCCTGTGACCTTGGTTTGAAGACACTCATTGCTTTGAAAGTCCGGTGAGTTTACTGGTGCCGATATATACACCGCAACCGATTTTTGTATATACACCCATGGTCAGGCAATTTTCACGATCTGGGAGAACTCTGCCAACCTGCGGACGATGGCATCTCCTCTGTCAGCAGAGAACATGGCAAGGAGTCCACGGGCATCCGAATTGCTCGTCCAGATGATCGGGAGTCGGCGCGATGTCCTGTACTCCAGAAGGTCGTAGAGTTCTGATTCTGCACGGTCGGTCATGCGGTTCTTGCCGAGGTCGTCGAGCAGGAGGACGCAGGCACTCCTGCAGAGTTGCAGGATGTTCTGGGCAATGCTCTTGGTGGCGGGGTTGTCCGCGAACTGGTTGGCAGAGTTGAGTGCCAAATCGGTTGCCGTGATGTAATAGGTGTTCCGCTTCTCCTCATGCATCCGGTGGAGGAGTGCTATCGTGGCACGGGTTTTCCCTTTGCCAGACCTTCCGATGATCCCGATTCCCTTGGGTTGGTACTGCCAAAATTCGGTGACTGCGGTTATTTCCTTTGGAATCCTCGAAATGTCGGTGTCGTGGTAGATCGGAGGGATCATGAGGTTCCAGCGAGTTTTAGATGCCTCCCTGCGCTTTCTAGAGGCATTCTCGTGATCCTCTTGCGATGCCTTTTCGCAGCATGGGTCGCAATATCGAGGCTCAAAGATTTGCCTGCCATGGAAAATGACGGGTTCGTAGGTGAAGTTGATCCCGCAGGTCATGCAGGTGGATGTTTGAAGAGTCATGGGATTAGAATGCGGATACAAAAGGTGATTGGGTTGTTGCGGTTTGCTGGATGGGAGTGTCGATCCGGTTCAGCCAGTTGACGACGAACCTGCGGGTCTTCTGCTTTCCCCTGCGGGTGGATAACCACGCATCCATCTTGCGGGACTCTGCCTCGATGTTGATGTGGGGATAGTTTCCCTTGAGGGATGCCATCCACTCATCGTCCGAGAGTTTTGGAGTCGGTTGCGCTTTTTGCGCGACTGTCTTCTTATATGTATTAAGTAATGAGTCTTTCGTATTAAGTAGCAAGCGTTCGCTATGCGAACGGTCAGCGTTCGGTGTGCGTTCGCTATGCGTTCGCTTTGATAGTGCCGACTGCCTTGCCTTCTCGGATCGTTCGTATGCTTTCTCAAGTTCCTTATTCACAACCGGATGGATGAAACCCTCGTCGGTTGCGGTGAAGAACTCGTTCAGCACGATGAGAACCGTCTCCTCGGACATGCGTACCTTCCTTGCGAGTCCATCGAGTGAGATGGGACGCTCGGTGTCGTAGGCAATGTCGAGGAGTCTGCGGTAGCATAGATCCTCGTCATTGGTCAGGTGGACGGTAGCGTGTGCGTATGCCTTGATGTCGAACTGGTAGTAGTGCATCAGAACGATTCCTCGATCCACATCCCCTTCTTGCGGGTGAATGCCTTGAACTGGAATTGTGTGAAGATGGTCGCTGCGACCTTAATCTTGACCCGTGCGTCATCCTCCCAGAATCCCTTCACCTCGTGCAGTTCGATAATGTCGTCTTTCGACACCACCATGAAGTCCGGTGTGTAGGTCGTGTTGGGTGCCAGCTTCAACTTGATCGGTTCAAACATGAACGATTGGATCTCGCCTGCCATAGCGGACATCTTGAGAGACTCCGCATATGCCTGCTCCAGTTTGTTCATGGTTCCCGCGACACGGGGTGCCCTTGCTCTAGCGAACCTCATTCGACTTCCTCCTCTGGCATTTCAAAGGCTGCGATGACGGCATCCTTGGGAAGGTCGATTTCCAACCTCCCCATGGTAAGTCCCAGCAGGAATCCTGCCTTCCACCGTTGTTCGGGAGTGGGGATACGGTTGCCTTCTGCAAGCATCCGGACACCTTCCTGCTCCCAGTATTCTTCTGCAATTTGTTGGTCGTTCATTGTATATACACCTCTGGTTAAGATTTTGCCCGTGCGTAGACACCCACCATTCCTGCGTGTCTTTCTTTCCTGTTCGCCTTCCGGTATCCGGTCTTGACGATGATTCCCTGACGGCATGCCGTCATGAAAATTGCACCGAAAGCGTTGGGGTTGGGGGGATCTCCCACCCACTCCCTGACATCCTCTGCGGTGATCTCGTTGCCGTTGGCTACAAGGCACATGATGATCGAAAGTGCCGACTCCTTCCACTCGACCGGAGTGTTCTTGCTGACTCGGTAGATGCCGAGATCGCGTAGGGTCGTGCCACTCATGCTTCCACCTCCTCGCATTTGCGGATCTTCAGTGCGTGTCGGGCACAGATCGGGTCGATCTCCAGCATGATGCACATGCCGTCAAAAATCTCCCCTTGCATGAACTCGACGAGCGATACTGCGTCATCGAGGTTGTACCCTCGGACGCGATTGGTGGAAAGGGAGTCCTCTTTTCGGATCTTGGTCTTCCCCTTGGAAAACCAGAAGCGGGAGTCTACCTCATTGGTGGGTGTGATCGCACCCATGATCCGAAGTTCTCGGTAAGACTGAACCGCATCCAAGAGGACGGCACTCCAGAGGTTGTAGTACGGGTCACCATTGATCTTCTTGTTGGTGATGATCTTGCTGGTGGGTTCCGGACGCTCCCCTGCGATCCTCTTCACGGCCCAATCCTCCGTGAAACCAAGTTCCACAAAGGCAGCAACGATCACCTCGTCGGAAGGGTCAGGCAGGGTGCTATCGATCCACTCCTTGAAGAGTGGCGTTGAGGTCTTGTCGTCGCTGCAGATATCCCACCAGATGATGCGCCCCAAGATGGGACGCACCTCTGCGGGGAAGGAATTGATTGCAGCAATCCATTCGTTGGTGGTCATGCTGCACCTCCCTTGTCTTCAACGAGTGACACGGTTGCCTCGCCAATCGTGGCGGGTATCGGTTCGTCGGTCAGTTCTTTCCACCTTGCTTTCACTGCCTTGGTGTCGAGACGCTCGGATCCCTTGCGGGTCTGCAGCTTCCATCCTGCCACCGGAGTTCCTGCCTCTAGTGTGGATTTTACATATCCCGCGACATCCATGTCCTTTTCAACAATGGCCTGCAGCTTCTTGTAGGCAGTCAAGAATCGACCTGCGTTCTCCGGTGATCCCAGAATCCACTCACGGGTGAGGGTTGCTGGCATCGACGGCATCACGGTCAGGGCACTCTTGGCATCCTCGTACCACTGTGGGCAGGTGGTGCGACGAGCGCACCATGAGCAAAACGAATTCTCCTTGGGAGGTTCGGTTCCTGCCTGCACTCGCTCGATGATCCCGTCCACGAGTTTCTTGGCCTTCTCGATGCTCCAAGCAAAGATGTCATCTTCACCGGAGTCGATGCCCACGATGATCGAAATGCACTCTTCCTCACCGACCCTCTCCATGAGCATAAGCGCATAGACTGCCATCTGCTCGACATACGATGACGGGTGCTGGCTTCCGGACTTGTAATCCACCAGAACGAGTTTCCCATCGTGGTATCCCCACATATCAGCAGTGCCAAAGGTGGTCTCGGTGAGGTCTCCTCCGATGTAGGCAAGACGGGTCTCGATGCCACGGATGTCGGAGATGTATCCCTTGGCCCGTGCGTAGGCAGCAGAAGCACCTGCGTCATCGATGGGGATGCCCTTGGTGTGGTGATTCTCGATCTGCTTGTGCAGACTCGATCCTCGTTCCGCTGCAGGCCCAGCCACGGGGTTGGCCTTGTAGTGGATGCACTGTTTCAGCTTGGGGAAGCTAGAAGGGGAAAGGGTGGGGTGGTGATTGCTCATGCTGCTACCTCCTGCTTGCTGAATGCGACGACCTCATCCCAGATTTCCGTGAGACGCTTGAGCATGTTGACGGGTA
>Ga0208871_1000573_pt1 | contig 10673 bp, 6 predicted proteins | sample CryBogCBE19Jun07_FD_184592 | JGI IMG/M metagenome (GOLD analysis project Ga0208871, IMG submission 184592) | Freshwater microbial communities from Crystal Bog, Wisconsin, USA - CBE19Jun07 (SPAdes) | ecosystem: Environmental > Aquatic > Freshwater > Bog lake | place: Crystal Bog, Wisconsin, USA...
TTTTTCAGGGTCCGGTGGTTTTGATGGCCGGGCTCGTTTGCAGTTTTACTTCAGTGGTGGCGGCACCAACCTGGCGGTTGAAGACGCTTCCGGTGCCCGCGAAATCCCGAACCTTCCCTTCACCTATTTTGGCTGGGACGTCGTGGTCAGGTTGACCGGGCCAGATACCTACAGCGCGTCCATCACGCGTTTCAACGGCGTAGGCACGGCTGATTCACCGGTGACCGTAACTGGAAATCTAGCCGGTGGCGGGCCGATTGATTCGCTGGCGCTGTTCAACTGGAACTATGCTTCCGCGAACGCTGTAAACAATGACGCATTTTTTAATAATATCGGCTACACTTCCACCACCACGGTCATCACCAACGACGTCACATTTAATGTGGATATGTCGGTCCAGATACTGGCTGGAAACTTTAATCCGGCGTCGCAAACTGTGGAGGTGCATGGCACCTTCAGCGACTGGCTCGGCGTGACCCTCACCAATAACCCGTCCTTACCCGGCAATGCCGCCAACGTCTACAGCGGTGTGGTTCCGATTCGAGGTGCCCTGAACAGCGGGGAATCCTACTGGTTCGATTATTACGACAACGCCAGTTTTACCAAGGAAAGTGAAACCCCCAAAGTCAGCACTTTGGATAGCGGCCCCACCTATTACGACCGGTTCTTGCTGCTGCCCAATGTGGCCGCAACAAATTTGCCCGTTGTCCTGTTCAGCGATTTGAACACCAACGATTATCTCCCCGCCGCCACGGCGGTAACCTTCTCCGTGAATATGAACGGAGCGGTCACAACCGCTGGCTATGTTTTTGGCACGAGTCCGAGTGACACGGTCTGGATCAATGGTGCCTTTATTCCTTGGTATCCGTGGTATACTCCTGCGGATCCATCGGGCACCGCCGGCCCGGCCCAATACCAAATGTTTGAGTCAGCAACGCCCGGTGTTTACACCAACACAATAATCATTCCTACGGGCAGCGCACTGGTGCTGAATTACAAATATGGCATCGGCATTGGCACGAATTCGCCAGCTGATGGCGGCCCGCGTGACAATGAGGCGGCCTTCAACCAGAATCACAATCGGGTGATTCGTTCCACCGCCACCGGCGGTTACGTCCTGCCGCTGGATAAATTCGGCAATCAATACGTTGAACCGTTCTTCAGTGTCCAGGCAAAGGTGGATGGCCAGTTGTCGGTCGGTGCGCCGGCCGGTGGAACGGTGCCGGTAAAGTGGCTGGGGCGCCCAGGCGCACATCTGCAAGGCACAACCAACTTGACCGGTCCGTGGGCGGATTATCCAAACACCGATGGAGCGCATTGGACCAGTGGCGTGAATACCACCAACGGTTTGTTGAGCGTCACCAATATGCCGGCTACCGGAAATAATTATTTCCGGTTGGTCAAGCCATGATCTCGGTTGGGTAAAGTATATTCCCGCCCCATTGTGAAGGGGCATGGTGGGGCGGGAATTGTGTTTGAAACAAAATTTTTATAGAAAGATTGTGAATGCTATGAAAAGTCGTCGTTCCGGTTTTACGCTAATCGAACTGTTGGTGGTCATTGCCATCATTGCCATTCTTGCCGCCATGCTGTTGCCAGCATTAAGCGCCGCCAAACAGAAAGCTCTAGCCGCTTCTTGCATGAGCAACAACAAGCAACTGGGTTTGGCGTGGCTCATGTATGCGAGCGACAATTCCGAACGCCTGCCCATCAACAGCGACGCGCACGGCGGCGGGAGTGTTTTTTTTGGCGGTGTTCCTTCTTGGATTACCGGTGATGTGGACTGGACCACTGCCTCGAAAAACACCAATGTGCTCAACGTGATTGATGACCGATATTCTCAACTTGGAAATTATCTCAGCCGCAACTTTAAAATCTTCGCCTGTCCGGCGGCGAACTTTGTCAGTTCCGCCCAGAGCGCGTTGGGCTGGGATCGCCGGGTGCGCAGCGTGGTTATGAATGGGGCCGTTGGTGAGGGCAATAAATACAACTTAGGTCTGGTGAACTTTTATGTGCCGAAAAAATCCACTGATTTTCATACCCCCGGCCCCAGTGATGTCTGGGTGTTTTCTGATGAGCATCCTGACAGCGCCGATGACCAGTTGCTCTACACGGCGAATTATGCCACGACCACGCTGATTGAACTGCCGGGTTCCCAGCACGGCGGGGCGTGTGGCATGGCTTTTGCCGACGGTCATTCCGAAACCCATAAATGGAAGGGCGTTGCTGGCAGCCATCAAAACGTAACCCGCGACCCTAATAATTATTTGCGCAATGTTTCGTGTTCCATCACGGATCCGGACATGCTCTGGTTGGCGCAGCACACGCCTCAGAATTGATTCCCGTTTAAAAAAACTCCGGAATGTTAGCCAGCAGCCAAAATGCAATCAAACTCGGCCAAGGTTGAAAGATACGACATCATGTGGTTAGAAAATAAATGTTCGCTGTCCATTAAAAAATATTTACCCGTAATTTTAATAACCTTATTTACTTTATTTGTTAGCGCCGGGTCGCATGCCGGCTCGTTCATTAGTAATATCAACACCGACAAGGCTGCGTATTCTCCTGGTAATAGTGTGACAATCTATGTGGATCTCACCAACAGCACGGCTGCCACGTTCAACGGTTCCGTCGCGGCTGTCATTTCTCATCTTGGGTATGTCACCACCAACTTTGCCAGCCAGGCCGTTTCAAATCTAGGTGCATATTCCACTACCACTAAAGTTTTTTCTTGGACGCCGCCGGCAACGGATTATCAAGGTTACCTTGTTTCGATCAGTGTTGCCGATGCGGGGAGCGTCATCGTTGACAAAGGGTCATCTGCGGTCGACGTGTCCAGCGACTGGTCGAAGTTTCCCCGTTACGGCTACGTATCCCACTATGATGCCGGGCTGGACGCCTTCAACATCGTTTGGCAACTCAAGAATTATCACCTCAACGCCCTGCAGTTCTACGACTGGCAGTGGAAACATCACATCCCCTACAGTCCTAACGCGACCTGGCCTGACATTGCCAATCGCACCATTTCACGAGCCACCGTGACCAACTTCATCGCCGCCGCGCATAACTATGGCCTGCTGGCGATGAATTACAATTCATATGGCATGGCCTATAGCAATTACTTGGGCGACGGCAGCGGCGTGGCGCTCGCCATGGGAATTTTCTCCAGCCCAACCGCCACGATCGCTAACCAGTATGGCTATGGCCTGCCCGGAGGCTGGGCGACCACGAAGCTTTACGAAATGAACAACCGCGATACCAACTGGCAGAATTTCATCTACGCCCGCGAGCAGACGGTGTTCACCAACTTCGCATTCGACGGCTGGCACATCGACACCGTCGGCCAGCACACCGCCTATGACGCGGCCGGAAACTTTTTTACTCTAGACGACTACAATTCTGACTTCATCAACAAGGCCAAAACGGTGCTTAATCGCCGCTTTACTTTTAACGCCGCTGACGGCATTGGCGAAAATCAAATCGCCCAAAGCGCCAACGTGGACGTGCTCTATACTGAACTTTGGGACGGGAACGGCAACTACATTGACTTCAAGACGCGCGTGGACAACGACCGGAGTTTTTGCAGCAAGGCGCCGGTCTTCCCCGCCTACATGAATTACAGCAAGACTTCGGGCAACTTCAATGACGCCAGCGTTCGCCTCGCCGACGCCGCCATTTTCGCCTGTGGTGCGTCGCATCTAGAGATCGGCGACGACACGGAGATGCTGCGCACGGAATATTTTCCGGAGAACACGGTGAAGATGTCCGCCTCGCTCAAGACTGCGCTCCGGATTTACTACGATTTCCTGGTCGGCTACCAAAACCTGCTGCGCGACGGCACGGTCAGTGCGAATTACGCCGCGAGTATCACTGGCGTCAACACCAGCACCAACGGCAGCGCCGGTTCCGTGTGGCTGGTCTCGCGAAAAAACCTCGGCAACAACCTGCTTCATTTCATCAATCTGCTGAACAACACCAACTCTTCTTGGCGCGACGTCAACGGCACTTACGCCGCGCCGTCCACGCTGACGAATCTCGCCGTGAAGATGTATTACTCCGGCAATCTCGGCGGCGGAAAACTCTGGTGGGCCTCGCCCGACACCAACAACGGCGTCGCGACGCAGCTCACCTTCACCAACGGCACCGATGGCGGTGGCAGTTTCGTCAACTTCACCCTTCCATCGCTGCAATACTGGAGCATGGCGTGGTTGGAGTTGAACGCCACGAACAGCGCTACCGCTCTGTTTCAAGCGGAGAGCTACGATTCCATGGCGGGCATCACAACGGAAACAACGAGCGACACCGGCGGTGGTTTGGATGTTGGCTATGTGAAGAATTTTGCCGGGGATAGTTATGTGGCATTCAACAATATTGATTTTGGATCCGGAGCGACCAACATTTCTGCGCGAGTGGCGTCGGCGGTGGCCAATGGGATCGTCGAATTTCGCCTGGGTAGTCCCAATGGAACGCTGATTGTAACCGTGCCAGTCGGTAATACTGGTGGCTGGCAGAGTTGGCAGACGGTCAGCGCATCGGTTTCCGGAGCTGTCGGGGTGCAAAGAGTTTTCGCCGTCTTCAAGAACGCCGAGGCTAATTTGAATTGGTTCACGTTCACCGCGCCGCTGCCCGCGCCGTGGAGTTCCGCCGACATTGGAGCGGTCGGGCTGGCGGGGAGCGCGAGTTATTCGGCCGGGACTTTCAACGTGGCCGGTTCCGGCGCGGACATCGAAGGCGTGGCGGATGCCTTCCAATTCGTCTCGCAAAGCGCCGGCCCCACCGCAGAGCTGCGCGCGCGTGTGGTCGCCGTGCCTGGCACCGACCCGTGGGCCAAGGCTGGCGTGATGTTTCGCGACAGCCTCGCGAGCAATGCCATGAGCGTCGCGGTGCTCCTCACCGCCAGCAATGGCGTGGCGTTCCAACGACGCACCAGCACGGGCGGGGGCACGACCTCCACCGTTATTTCCGGCGTCCTCGCGCCGCGCTGGGTGAGGTTGGTGCGCATGGGGACGAATAACTTTTCCGGTTACTACTCCGCTGACGGGACCAATTGGACGCAGATTGGCACGACCATCAGTCTGACTATAAGCTCTCTGACATTGGCTGGCCTCGCGGTCACCGCGCACAACAACACGTTGCTAAACACCTCCACCTTCGACAGTGTAACCCTCAATCAGCCGCCCTCGCTGGCATCCATTTCCAACTATAACCTCATCGCTGGTGCTTTGCTGACATTTACCAATTCCGCCACCGATCCGGATGTGCCGGCGCAAGCCTTCAATTTCAATCTGATCAATCCGCCTTCCGGAGCCGCCCTCAATACCAACACCGGCGTGTTCAACTGGCGTCCAATTGTCGCCCAATCCCCGTCCACGCAAACTGTTTCCGTGGTTGTCTCCGACAGCGGTGTTCCGGTGATGAGCGCCACGCAGTATTTTACTATTACCGTGGCCCGCCCCATTTCGCCTGTCCTTGGTTCGGTTTCCAATACTAACGGGCAGTTTGGTTTCTGGGTCACCGGCGACGTTGGTCCTGACTACACCATCCAGATCTCAACCAATCTGATGAATTGGTCCTCCCTCGCGTTCATCAGCGCGCCCGTGCCGCCTTTTTTTTTGATGGACACAAATTCAACAAATTATTCGGCACGCTTTTACCGCGCCTTGCTTGGACCTTAGGATGTCCGTTTACAATATGAAGTCCTCCACCGCAATTACCTCTGCCTCCGTCGCACTATTTTGCTGTTGGCTAGGCGTCGCCGTGGCTTCCGCCCAGTCCACGGCCAAAATGACCGATGGCCAGACCACTGCCGTCATTTCTGTCAGCCGGGAAGGGCAACTACGCTCGTATGAACTGACGACCGATGCTCCGCTCCGCGACAATCGTCCTCCTGAAAAAAAAATTGAGTTCGCCGAAACGGCTGGCCACGCCGTCGTGAGGACGGGCAATGTCATGTTCGACGGCCTCTATGCCATGGCGGTCCATGAGGCGATGTTGAATTCGGTTTCGCAAATCAAAGATAACGCCTACGGCAACGGCGATCCCATTAATCTCGAAGCCTACCAGACGGGTGAGTTTTGGACTTATGTATGGACGCGAGATTTGTCCTATTCGGTTGATCTGGCCCTCGCTGGCTTTGACCCGCAACGCGCTGCCAGCTCGCTCCTGTTCAAAACTTCTGTGCTGAAAGACGCTGTGAATGGCGGTAACCGGAATCAGATTATTCAGGACACGGGATCCGGCGGCAGTTACCCGGTTTCCAGTGATCGTGTTATCTGGGCGCTGGGGGCGGATGCGACCCTTAAGTATTTACCCGCCGGGGAGCAGGAAAAATTTCTCCGCCTGGTCTATGCCATCATGCATGACACCATTGAACAGGATCGTCGGCTCGTCTTTGACCCTGCCGATGGACTGTATCGCGGCGAGCAGTCCTTTCTCGACTGGCGGGAACAAACCTATCCCGGCTGGACCAAGGATAATGTTTTGCCCATCGCGATGTCTAAGGCGCTCTCGGTGAATGCCGCCAATTATTTCCTCCTGAAAACTGCGGCCGGATACGCGGCCCGGCTGGGGCAAAATAACGACGCGACCCGCTACACGCAGTGGGCGGGAGATTTAAAGAAATCCATCAATGATCGCCTCTTCGATTCCGAGGCCGGCCTTTACAGCACTTATCTGCTTTCGGATGGGGTGAGTGCCATCCGGGTTCACCGTTATGACCTGCTCGGCGAATCGTTGGCCATCCTCTTCGGCGTCGCCGATCAGAATCAGGCCGCAACCATCTTGAGGAATTATCCGACGGGCCCGCATGGGCCGCCGGTGGTATGGCCACAAGATAAGACCGTGCCCATTTATCATAACCAGGCCATCTGGCCGTTCGTCACCGCCTACTGGATCAAGGCGGCACGCCAGGCAAATGACTCCGCCGCAGTGGACGCGGGCATCCGTTCGCTGGAGCAACTGGCCGCATTCAACCTGTCGAACATGGAGAACTTTGACTTTGTGAGCGGTCTCTCCCAAGTCAAAGGCCGGCCCTTGGAAGGCCCGGTCATCAATTCGCGCCGTCAGCTCTGGTCCGTGGCCGGCTATCTTTCGATGGTGCAGGATGTGGTTTTTGGCTTGGAAACATCATGGGACGGCATCCGGTTCCGGCCTTACATCACGGCGAAGCTTCGGAACGAGACATTTGCCGACAGCGAACAGATTGAACTGCGGAATTTCTCATACCGGGGAACAAGCCATCAGGTTCGCCTCCATCCTGCGCCGAGGACATCATCTGGCGAAGGCGTTTGCCCCATCAGCCGGATTGAACTAAACGGTAAACGTGTCAATCGAGACTTTGTCGCTTCCGCCACCCTGCTGGATTCAAATCAGTGGGACATTTATCTCGCCGCGCCTGAATCATCCACGATTACTGCGCCACTGCGGATAGTGGATGTTGCAGATGACCATGCGTTGTTTGGGCCGCTCCAACCCCTTTGGAACGAGGCGCAAGGAGGCGGCATCACCAAGAAAAATGGCAAGCTGGTTTTGCATTTCCAACATGACGATGTAACGCCTGCGGCGTTTAACATTTATCGTGACGGGGTTTTATATGCGAAATCCATCAGCGAAACCAATTGGATGGATCCGGACTCCGGAGATTGCGCGCAGCACGCACATAGTTATTCAGTTGCGGCGGTGGATTTGATCAGTGGTAACTGCTCGCACCTGACGCCGCCGCGTTCCTATTCAAACGGCAGCGAGAAGCTGGTGTTTTCCGCGAATGAGCTGAAAAATCAGGGTGGCAAATTGGTGGACGGGCACCACTTTGAAGATTGGGGGAAAACCGGGGACAGCTTGCTTACCAAGCCGTTCACGGTGGCGCACAGCGGGCGTTTCGAAATCCGCGCGGAATTTTCCAACGGGATGGGGCCGGTCAACACCGGCATCACCTGCGGCGTGAAGCGGCTGGAAATCTTGAAGGCCGGTTCTGACCAAGCCGTGGCTTCGGGATACCTGATCATGCCGCAGTCGGGCGATTGGCAACGCTGGGACGTGTCTTCGCCCGTAGCTGCCGATTTAAGTGCCGGAGTCGAATATGCCATCCGGATTTTTGAAGACGACTATTCCCGAAACATGAGTTATTTGAAAAAGAATGAGCGCTACACCGCCTGGCCCGGTGGCGGACAAAGCGGTTGCAATTTTGTAAACATTGCGGGGATTCAGGTGGAAAAAATTGCCAACAGCTCATTCATGACTGCGGAAAAATAGCGCTTTTTGGCGCTCCGATGATTTATGATTCTTGCTGGTGACATTGGGGGCACTTCCACCAGACTTGGTTTGTTTAAACGTGACTTTGGTCAGATTAAACCGATCCGGACGCAGACTTTTTCCAGTCCCAACTATCATAACTTGGCAGCCATCGTTAAGGATTTTCTGGTAAATCAGTGTGGCGATATTGCTTCAGCGTGCTTTGGAATCGCCGGTCCGGTTCGGCATGGGCGCGTGGCCGCTCCTAATCTTGCATGGGAAACCGATGCCAAGTCGCTCGCCCGCGAGCTGAAGCTGCCGATGGTCAAACTTGTGAATGACCTGGAAGCAAACGCGCATGGCATTGTAGCCTTAAAACCGGACGACTTCGTTACTCTCCAGACCGGAGATTCATGCACCCAGGGAAACGGCGCGGTTATTTCAGTCGGCACCGGGTTGGGTGAGGCGGGTATGTATTGGAACGGCAATGCCCATCTGCCCTTTGCCTGCGAAGGGGGGCACACCGACTTCGCACCCCGCGACGAAATGGAGTGCGAACTTCTTACTTATCTGCGCAGCCGTTTTGGGCGGGTCAGTTATGAACGGGTGCTCTCTGGGAACGGTCAGCTTTGGCTCTATGAATTTTTACGCGACGTCAAGAAACACTTGGAAAGTCCGGCGATAGCCGAAGCCATGCGCCTGAACAATCCTTCCGCTGTGATCACCCGTGCCGGGCTTGCCGGTGAATGCGAGCTTTGCGTCCATGCGCTGGATTGGTATGTATCGCTCTATGGGGCGGAAGCCGGCAATCTGGCGCTGAAAATGATGGCGACAGGCGGGGTTTATATCGGAGGCGGAATCGCGCCCAGGATAATTGAAAAGTTGAAAAAACCGGTGTTCCTTGATGCGTTTCTGGCAAAAGGGAGGATGCGCCCATTGCTCGAAAGTATTCCGGTTCGTGTCATCATGAAAGACACCACGGCACTGCTTGGTGCCGCCCGTTTGGCGGCAAATCTTTGAAATCGAACCCCAAGACTTACGGCCAGCAGGACGCTCGTAAAACTGGCTACAGTCAGGCCGTCCCTCTCAAAATCTAGCAATTCTGCTAGCTAGGCAAAATCAGGAATGAATCTAGTATGAAACAAATTAGTCCGCAACATACACAGGCATGAGTGTTGTCTTTTGTGCGGGTCAAAAGCTAATACCGGTTATCTAAAACATGAAAATATCCCTGTTAAATGCTCTTTTGAGTATCGTCTGCGCCGGTCTGTTTGCAACTCAGGCATTCGCCATCAGCGGGTCGGACAACTCCAGCAACTACACCACGTCCACCTGGACCAATGGAGCCAACGGCGGAACCGGCTTTCGTCCTTGGTCGCTCTATTCAAACAACCACGGCTCTGGCTTTGCCGGTCTCGAATACAATAACACGGTCGGGGACGCCAACATTCAAGTGTCGGGGTCGGTGTGGAAGCTTTACGCGGTGGATTTTGTCAGCACCCTTCAGCAGGAGGAGGCGATCGCCTACCGTGGATTTACCGCCTCACTGGGCAGTCCCGGGGATACGTTTTCCGTTTCCATGGAGATGCAAAACGTTAACGGTGGTATCGGCAATCCCGGACAGATGGGTTTTGCCCTGCGCAATGGCAACGCCACCGGTTCAGGTAATCAAACAACCGGCGCCCGGTTGGCCGTCTATTTGGCTGGCGGCAGCAATTATGTCGTTGTGGCGGACGCTTCCGGCACTTTCACCACCACCGTTACCAATTCCGGATTGGGTGCTACCTACGATTTTGCCGTTACCCTGACCGGGCCAAACACCTATAGTTTGACCATCACCCGCTACACGGCCGTGGGAGTTACGGCCGCACCCGTGACCGTGGCGGGCACGCTGGCCGGCAGCGGAACGATTGATTCATTCTCATTGTTCAATTGGAAAAACTCCACCGACAATGGATACAACAGCGACGTCTATTTTAATAAGCTGTCGTATTTCCATAGTTCTCATTAGGACATATTGATTGATTTCGGAATGGCCGCCAATACCACGGTCAGTCCCGATGCATTCGGGCATTACTGGAACAATATGACCAATGTTCTGCTTAATGGTGGTTTGGCCAATCTTACCAACATCTTCGCCGGGACCACCACGGTTGGTTTGACCAATATTAATGTTTCCACCTTGCTTGCGAATAATGTTGGGCCGTCGGCGACCGACGCATCACGACTTGGCTATTTCTCAGTTCCAAACGCAACCATTGATTTCTTCTACGGGAATTCGACCACTGCCAGCAATGCCTTCAAGATCACCGGCTTGAGCAGCACCAACAATTACAGCCTGCGCTTTTATGGCGCACGCGATGCAACCACGGAAATACGCATGTAAACGGCGGCTGAAAAGTGCGGCGGGGTCATGTGTGTGACGGGGCGGTTCAAAAGTGCGG
>Ga0208871_1000584_pt1 | contig 10523 bp, 9 predicted proteins | sample CryBogCBE19Jun07_FD_184592 | JGI IMG/M metagenome (GOLD analysis project Ga0208871, IMG submission 184592) | Freshwater microbial communities from Crystal Bog, Wisconsin, USA - CBE19Jun07 (SPAdes) | ecosystem: Environmental > Aquatic > Freshwater > Bog lake | place: Crystal Bog, Wisconsin, USA...
GTCTCGGTGCCGGACGTCCTCGACGAATCCGAAACGGTTGCCTCGAGCACGATGACCAAAGCCGGATTGACGCCGCAGATCACCCAAGCATCGCCGTCGGCCTGCACCGCCGCGATGGCCGGTGCGGTCGCGCAGCAGAGTCTGGCGGCGAATACGATGACGCCCTACAACAGCGTCGTCGTGCTGAGTGTCTGCCCCGTGGGCACTACCGGTGCCACGGGAGCAACGGTCGTGACGGGCTAAGGCTCGTTGAGTAACATACCTAGATATGTCCAGCGCTAAGTCCAACAAGCGATCCGGTCGCTACACCGCTCCTCAGGAACAGGGACGCGTCACGGCCCCGCCGGTGCACTCGGCCGACGAGCAGAGCCCTCACTGGTACGGCTGGATGTTGCTCGACCTGGTGATCTTCGGTCTCCTGGTCATCGCCCTGAACTACCTGCAGGTGCTGCCCGGCTCCACCTCGCCGTGGTACCTGGTGCTCGGCTTGGGGTCGCTGTTTAGCGCCTTCTACGCCGCCACCAAATACAAATAAGCGCCGCTTAGATGTGGTCGGCCGGAATCTGGCCGAGACGGCCCGCCTGGTAGTCCTCGAAGGCCTGCTGCAGTTCCGCTCGCGTGTTCATCACGAAGGGACCGTAGGCGGCGACGGGCTCGCGAATAGGCTCACCGCCGAGCACCAATACCTCAAAGGCCTGCGTGCGCGAGTCCTGCCGTTCGTCGGCGCTGAGCACCAGCACGTCACCGTCGACGTGAACCGCGAGCTGACCTGAGGCAATGGCCTGACGCTCGGCCCCTACCGTGCCGTTGCCGGCGAGGATGTAGGTGAGGGCGTTGTAGGCCGGGTTCCACGGCAGGACCAACTGCCCACCGGGCAGCAGGGTGACGTGGAGCAGGGTGATTGGCGTGTGGGTCACGCCGGGGCCGGCGGTGTCGCCGAGTTGACCGGCGATGACGCGCATAATGGCGTCGCCATTGTCATTGGTCAACAGGGCCGCTTCGCGCGAGCCAATGTCCTGGTAGCGCGGGGAGGTCATCTTCATCTTGGCCGGCAGGTTGACCCAGAGCTGAATGCCGTGGAAGAGACCACCGGAGTCGATCAGGGCGTCTGGTGGACGCTCGATGTGCAAGATGCCCGCACCAGCGGTCATCCACTGGGTGGCGCCGTCTTGAATCACGCCACCGCCACCAATGGAGTCTTGGTGCAAGAAGGTGCCCTCCATCATGTAGGTCACGGTTTCGAACCCGCGGTGCGGGTGCCACGGCGTGCCCTTGGGCTCACCGGGGCCGTAGTCAATTTCGCCCATCTGGTCCATGTGGATGAAAGGGTCGATGGCGGCCATGTCCACGCCGGCGAAGGCGCGACGGACGGGGAATCCTTCGCCTTCAAGGGCGCGCGGCGCGGTGGTCACGGAGACCACCCGACGGACGCGGTGGCCGGCCTCGGCCGAGCTGACCTTGGGGAGTTCGAGCGGGTTCTCTACAGAAATTGCGGGCATGCCGCCAGCATAGGGTTAGCGCCAGCCGACGCTGCCCCGAGCGCGCTCTCGCCGCCAGGTGAGGAGCAGCGTGGTGAGGAATACGACGGCGAGCACCAGGGCCATGTGGAAGGCGGTAAATCCCATCCCGCCGGCTGAGTGGGGCTTGCCGATCCAGTCGGCCACCGACGCACCGAGCGGCCGGGTGAGGACGTAACTGGCCCAGAAGGAACTGATGGCCCCGATGCGCCGGGCGGCGAAGGCCAGGCCGGGGAGGGCGAACAACACCCCAAAGAGCACAGTGGAGGTGAGGAAGCCCAGGTGGAAGGTGAAGGCCGTGAGGTCGCCCAGGGCGGTGCCCAGGGCGAAGGTGGCGCAGACGGTCGCCCAGTAGAAGGCCTCGCGTGACGACGAGGTGATGTCGTGAATCGACAGGGTGCCCTCCACGCGATACCAGGTGGCGAAGAGAACGCCGAGGGCGACCGCGAAGGCGATGCTCGAGGCGAGGTAGGGCACGTGCAGGGCGACGTGAATACTGTCGGCGACCATGGTGCCAAAGATGCCCACCAGCACGACCGCACCCCAATAGGCGAGGGTGTCGTAGCGGGGGCGCGTGAACTGCCACGCCAGCACGACCAAAAAAATCACGCCCGTCACCAGCACCACCGGAATAGGCGCGAAGTGGTTGACCAACGTGTCCGAGGTGGATTCACCTAGGGCGGTGGTGAGTAGTTTGAGCACCCAGAAGGTCAGGGTGATGGCGGGCACTTTGGAGGGGGTGAGGCGACCGCGGGTCATGACTAGCCCTGGTAGTGCGAGGCAATACTGGCGAGGGCGCGGTCGAGTCGGGCCAGGCCCTCGGTCGCTTCCTCGGCGGTGATGGTGCACGGTGGCACCACGTGGAGACGGTTGAAGTTCGTGAGCGGCAGCAGGCCCTCACGCTTGCAGGCCGCCACCAGTTCGTTCATCGCCGGTGAGGATGCGCCGTAGGGGGCGAGGGGCTCCTTGGTGGCGCGATTGCTCACCAACTCAATGGCCCACATCACGCCCACGCCACGGACGTCACCGATGACCGGGTGCTTCTCGGCGAGTGCGCGCAGGCCGGGGCCGAGGATCTCCTCACCGATGCGACGAGCGTTCTCGATGATGCCCTCGTCCTCCATGGCCGTCATTGAGGCCACCGCACTGGCGCAGGCCAGGGGGTGCCCGGAGTAGGTGAGGCCACCGGGGTAGACGCGGTCGGCGAAGGTGTCGGCGATCGCCTGGTTGATGACGACGCCACCCAGGGGGATGTACCCCGAGTTGACGCCCTTGGCGAAGGTCACGAGGTCGGGGGTGACGCCGTGCTGCTGGTAGGCGAACCAGCTGCCGGTGCGGCCGAAACCGGCCATAACTTCGTCGGCGATGTAGACAATGCCGTAGCGGTCACAGAGAGCGCGCACGCCCTGGAGAAAGCCGGCCGGTGGGACCATGATGCCGGCCGTGCCTGGCACCGTCTCGAGAATGATGGCGGCGATGGTCGAGGGGCCCTCGAACTGAATCGTGGTCTCGAGGTTGGCCAGCGCTCGCTCGCACTCCTGCTCCTCGCTCGTGGCGTGGAACATCGAGCGGTAGAGGAAGGGGCCGAAGAAGTGAACGACACCGGCACTGGCGCTGTCATTCGGCCACCGGCGGGGGTCGCCGGTCAAGTTAATGGAGGTGGCAGTGGCCCCGTGGTAGCTGCGGTACTGCGAGAGGACCTTGGGGCGACCGGTGTGCAGGCGGGCCATGCGCACGGCGTGTTCGACGGCCTCGGTGCCGCCGTTGGTGAAGAAGACCTTGGCCGCGCCCTCGAAGGAGTGGTCGAGGATCTTCTCGGCCGCCTCAATGCGAGCGATGTTGCCGTGCTGGGGCGCAATGGTGCAGAGCAGGTCGGCCTGTTCCTTGATCGCCGCAACGACCTTGGGGTGCTGGTGGCCGATGTTGGTGTTCACCAACTGCGAGGAGAAGTCGATGTAGGTCTTGCCGTCCTCGTCGGTGACGTAGACACCGTTGGCGTCACGGATCATCAGTGGCGCAATGGTGGCCTGCGCCGACCACGAGTGGAAGACTGCCGCGCGCTCGCGCTCGGCGTGGGATTGCGTTGAACGGTCAGTCATAGGGCCCCTTTGGCGAGTCGGCTTAACGCTAACGCACCTCTGGTGCGGACTCAGCCAAAGGTGAAGTCGTAGGCGTCGACCCCAGGCGACACCGACAGGGTCAACAACCCCAGCTGGTTCTTCGGCAGCGAGACCAGGGTGTAGAGGGTCGGGTACCCATGGACGTGAATCGTCACCCCGGGGCGCCCGTCGAGCGAGGTGCGGACCGTGCCGGTGCCGCCGAGGACGAGATAAACATGCTGGGCTTGGAAGAAGAGACTCAGAGCGGCGTTGGCGCCGGCGTGGATGTACTGCGCTTGTGGGGTCCAGGTGCCCCCGAGGTCGTAGCTGCCGGTTTGGGGTGAGCCCATGCGATACGTGTGGGTCACTCCGGTGGTCATTGACCCGTTGTTGAGATACTGCGCCCGTTCGGTCCCGAGGTAGGTCTCGGGGCTCAGCGAGTTCGTCGGCGTGAGGTCGGGCACCGACGTGGGCGGGGGCAGGGTCAGTCCGGGGTGGGCCTTGAGCAGGAGCTGGCGGATAAGTGATTCGCTGTGACCGTAGGCACCCTCGCCGTAGTCAACGTGGCGAACAGTACCCGTGGCATCAATCAAATACTCGGCCGGCCAGTACTGGTTTTCGTAGGCGTTCCACGTGGCCAAGTTGTCGTCGATGGCGATCGGGTAGTGCACGCCGAGCGTTTTGGCGGCCGCGGCGATATTGCTCACGACGTGTTCAAAGGTGAACTCGGGGGCCTCGATGCCGATCACGTCGAGACCGTCACGGTGGTAGCGCTGGTACCAGGCTTCGACGTGGGGCAGGCTGCGCTGGCAGTTGATGCACGAGTAGGTCCAGAAGTCGATGAGGACGACGTGCCCTCGTTCGCGGGCCATCGTCAGTGGGCGATTGCCCGCCGTGTTGAGCCACGCGGTGATCCCGGTGAAGTTGGGAGCGGCGCCGCACGGCGCGAGGCCAAAAGTCAGGCCGTTGGCGGCCTCGTTTTCGCAGGTGACCAAATTGCCCGTGGTGTTCTGATGCTGTAGAGCGCGAAGGGCGTTGGTGGTGGCGGGGTTACCCTCAATCCAGTTCTGGAGTGACTGGGTGTAGCCGGGCAGTGCGCGCTGCAACGGCGCGGTGAGATTAAAGGCAATAGCGAGTGCCATGACGACGAGGATGACGCCGCTGGCGGGTCGCCACCGCTGGGCCAGTCGTGAAAGACGGCGATTGCGCTCGACCATTCGATCGCCGGCCAACGCGATGATCAGCATTGGCGTAGCCGATCCGGCGGCGAAGAGAAAGCTCAGAGCGAGACTCGAGAGCGACACCTGGTGACGGGCACCGAGGATAGTGATGGCGGCGAGGACCGGTCCAGCGCATGGTACGAAAACCAGGCCCAGGCTCACTCCCAGCAGAAAGGCCGATCGTGGTGTCTGCGACGGACCATGGAATCGCTGGAAGGGAGCGGTGACGAGTTCGCCAATGCGCGGAACTGCCAGCCCCAGGCCGAACACAATCAGACAGAAGATGCCGAGATCCCGAAGCAAGGCTTGGGGCAAGTGCAGCGCACTGACAATGACTGAGCCCGCGGCGGTGAAGAGGCCGAAGCTCACGACCAGGCCGGCGACCACGGTGAGTGCGCGACGACGACGGGCGCGAAGGGCGTCTGCTGTCTCGGGAACGGCCGCCGTCCAGGCGACGAAAATAAGAGGGAAGAGTGGCAGAACGCACGGGGAAACTCCGGCAACGAGACCGGCGACGAAACTAACGACCACGAGAGACATCACGGGTACCCCTTCGCACACTCTTTTCTCTGAGCCTAAGGAGAGGGTTCGGTCGGCGAACCAAGGAAGTGGTGATTTCGAAAGAAATCCGCAGTGATGGTGGGGGATTAGTAGAAATACCAAAAGCCAAGTGATCAAAGGGCTATCGAAAATTGGAAATTCTTATATCACCAGAGCAGGCGAGTGTGCTCACCAGCAATTCTGGATCTACTCACCACCAAGAATGATTCCGCCCACCAAAGGTGTTGGAGTATTGCGGACTGTGCAGGAAGTGCGCGCAGCCCCAACAAATTGAAGAGCCAGTTTCACAAATCGTGGGCCTGAAAGCATGGTGTCTAGTTCGAATCTTGAGGGTGATACACTTTATCTATCATGATAGATAAATATAACAATTCATCGAAGATGAACGACTCAGTCTCCTCTGTCGTATTTCGGCTGGACCCGCGCTCGGGCATTCCTACCTACCTCCAACTCGTCCAGCAGGTTGAGAGCGCAATTCGACTCGGTTACTTGGTACGAGGAGATCAACTTCCTCGAATCAAAGATGTCGTCACCTCGCTGTCAATTAATCCCAATACCGTTCTCAAGGCATATCGCGATCTTGAGCAGCAGGGACTAGTCATCGCGCGTCCTGGCATTGGTACCTTCGTCGAGGCTGCACCGGAGACTGTAGGACTCTCGGAGTTGACAACGCTGCGGCGCAGTCTTGTCACCGGATGGCTAACCGAGGCGGCCGCGGCCGGCCTCGACGAGAACGGGATCACGGCGCTCTTCACGAGCGCGCTCTTTGACTTTTCTAGGCAGTCCCAAGGGCGCTCTTCAACTCGTCCTGACTCATTGGACGAAACCGGAGGGGTCGCATGAATGTCGTTGAAAGTTTCGGGCTTGGCGTGACCTTTAGGGAGACTCGGGCGCTGAGCGACTGCACCCTAGCAATTCCTGAAGGGCGCATCGTTGCTCTCGTCGGATCAAATGGTGCTGGCAAAACGACACTGCTTGATTGCATTGTTGGACTAACCACCCCAACGACAGGGGACATAAGGGTGCTCGGTGGCATTGAGGCAGGATCACCCGCTGCTCTGGAACGCGTTGCCTTTGTGGCGCAAGAAGCACCTCTCTATCGCCACATCACGGTGCGATCGATGCTTACGGTGGCGGCCAACCTTAACCAGAAATTCGACCGAGATTTGGCGGAGAAGCGCTTGTCGAACCTCGATATCCCGTTGGAGGGCAGGGTGGGAAGACTATCTGGTGGTCAACAGGCCCAACTCGCACTCGCACTTGCATTCGCACGACACCCTGACCTTCTCGTGCTCGATGAGCCGCTAGCTCGACTTGATCCGCTAGCGCGACATGAAGTGATGGCGGTCGTTATGTCATTGGCGGCCGACGAGGGCCTTTCGGTAATCTTCTCCTCGCACGTGGTTTCGGAGTTGGAGCGGGTAGCTGACTACTTGGTCTTGATGAGTCAAGGTCGAGTCCAGATGGTTGGATCGATTGATGATCTTCTCGCCAGACACGTGGTATTGATCGGACCTAGCGACGAGGCGGAAAGCGTCGCTGAGGAACTGAACATCGTCAAGTCTCAGCGCGCGGGACGACAGATCCAGTTCGTCGTCCGTGAAGAAGCCGAGATGGAGGTCCCTAGCGGTTGGATGGCCGAGCACATCTCACTTGATGAACTCGTGCTTGCCTACCTGAGCGAACCATCCGCCTCAGCTATGTCAGGTCCACTTGCAATTGCATCGAACCGTGCGGGGAGATGACGAAGTGTCGATAACAAGGATCGCCGGATCGAGTTCCACAACCGACCAATATTCGCCAGGACATCACTACTCGTGGCGACGTCTTGTGCGGGTTGCTCTCATTCAGCACCGCGCTACGTTCATGACCGTTCTCTTCACTACCGCTGCTCTGGTCATTGCCATCATCATCGGACGCATGGCGGTGATTGGCGACTATGGAAAGTATCTCGCGGCCGGTTGCACGCTTGCCCATCCAACCAATCTCCAAGTGTGTGCCTACACGACGAATAAATTTGCCGACATCCCGAGTTTCACGCCGCTCGTCATCGCGCTCCGAATATTCCCGCTTGTGATTGGGGCTTTCGTTGGAGCACCGTTGATTGCGCGCGAGTTGGAGCTTGGCACCTATCGCTTCAGCTGGACCCAAGGGGTTGGCCGTGCCCGACAATTGCTTGTGATGCTTGCAATATTGGCCGCAATCTTGACCTTCGCCGCGGTGGTGCTTGGATTCCTCTTCGAGAGCTGGTACATGCATCCCTACTCGGTGATCAATGTTGGTGTTGGGAGCCAATGGCAGTCCGGTTTGTTCATGACGACCTGGTGGATGACTCCAGTCTTGTCAGTTTTCGAGTTGCTGCTAGGAACGCTTATTGGGGCTCTAGTTAAGCGTACGGTTGCAGCGATAGCCACGACCGCGTTCATCGGCGGCGCAATCATCGTTGGGATGAGTCAGTTGATCCCGCGAATTCTGGATATCGGTGCATCAGCGTCATCGCGCATTCTGCTCAGCTACCTTCCTCTCGGCACGGTCAACACGGTTGCTACCGAGGGCGTGGGGCCCAGCGGGAGCTTTCTTGTGAAGGGTTGGCTGGTCGGTCCTGGAGGGCATGTGCTGGGTGATCATGCCGCAAATGTCGCTCGCCTGCACCTCGCCGCATTGTTCCAATACGGTCCTAGTCCCGTGAAGAGGTGGATGCAATTGCACCATGAGGTGTATTGGCTCTCATACCAGCCGGCCAACCATTTCTGGATTCTTCAGGCAGCCGTGGGACTCGTCTTGCTCGCCATGACGTTGATATGCGGGCTTGCGACGATGCGGTGCATACGAGGTCCGGACCAGTAGCGGAGAGTCTTTCTTAACAGATCAGGGACAGTTTCTGGAAGATCATTCCAACGCTTCACTTGATGAGCTCGGACGAAATGAGAAGCACCACCACCAACAGTAAGTTCTCTCACTAAGCCACTTGCAATCGACGCGGCAGCGGGATCTGGTCAGGCTTTGATTCGTATTTTGGCGGGCCGACCGCGGTCAATTTCAAGGATGCCCGCTGCCTCGAGTAGAGATGCGACCCAACCCGCCGTGTCTCGCTTCATCGCGGTCTTCAAGTAACCATCAAGAGTCCCTGGATTACCCTGGGAGTCTCGCCGACCACCGATGGGAATCCAACCGAGACCCATGAACTCCACTCGAACCCCTTCGAGGGTGGACCAGCTGAACGGTGTCTTGGTCCTCTTCTCGCCGAACAGCAAGACAACCCCACGATCGTCGATCGTATCGACGACAAATGGCTGGCCTTGCGAGGGAGTTCGGAGGACATCGTTCTCATGCAATGCGGTGCTCACCGCCAATTCGACAGGTCCCAACTCTCTCCCCTAGTAGTCGTAAGAAATCAGGTGCACCGCTACAGGTGATTGGGAGCTGGCGGAAGTATCTCCCCGATCTCTCGGCGAGCGAGCATGTACTTGTCCCAAATCACCCGTCGCCGTTCGGGGTCCCGCATCTCGATAAGCTCCTCGGTGTATTCGTGTAGCGAGTCGAGCAATTCTTGGTGACGAAGTAACTGCGCGCGGGTAAGAAAGAACTCATTGTCGCTCACATCGCGAATCTAGTTGGCCCCGCTTGGAACTTCAATCGGCATTCTCCGAAGGCCTCGGGATTCAGCGTACTCTGGCAATTCGAGTTCAATGGTAGCGACTTCTTCCGTTCGGTCAACTGGCTCACCTAAGTCCTCGAGGGACAGCACCACTTGATCGATATGGAGACATGCCTATGCGTTCGCAGTCTGCACTCGCGCGAGTGGAATCGTCCTAGGCATAGCTGACATAATTCTAGGAATTCCAGCTCGATACAACCAGGTTGTCTCGCTACGCAAGAAGTGTGTTCGGAGCAACGGCGGTCGTTCCAGTCTTCCTTGGCAACAGGAGCGCTACGTCCTCTGAAGGTCGAGATCACGTGAGTGGACCATGTGGTGGCAACTTCGGCGCCCGCCATTTTTTCTAATGGTTTGCCGTGATTTCTACTAATGGTTTCACGCCATTTGTACGAATCCCTCATGGTGGGGCTAGTAAGAATCGAACTTACGACCTCGTCATTATCAGTGACGCGCTCTAACCGACTGAGCTATAGCCCCAAGGGATTACCAATCTACACCAGATTGCGCCACCCCTTCCCGGCTGGGTGGTCACGATGGGTCCCCCAAGCGGGCAGACTTGAGGAGTGATTGATCCCCGATTTGTCTATTTCGCGATGTTTCTTGCCTTTGTGGGCACGGGGAACTACCTCCGCGAAACCTGGCGTGGCAATACTCAGCCGCACCGAGTGACCTGGGGTCTCTGGTCGCTAGAGGGCCTCCTGGCCTTCTGCGTCGAAGTGCAACAGCACGTGGGCATCTCCTCGTTGATGACGCTGGTGCTGGGATTCGTTCCGCTGTTGGTGCTGGTGGCCTCCTTTCGAAACCCCCACGCGGTGTGGAAGATCGACCGCGTCGACATCGCCTGCGGGGCCGTCTCGCTGGCGGGGCTGATCTTTTGGGCCCTGGTGAACGAACCCACGGTGGCCCTCGTGGCCTTTTCGGGGGCCGACTTCATCGCCGCATTCCCCACCCTGCGCAAGTCGTGGACAACACCCGAGAGTGAAACCCCCTCGGCCTTCATCTTTGGCGCGACCAACTGCGGCATCACCCTGTTGACGTTGCGCCACTTCACCAGTGCTGGCGCACTCTTCCCCGGCATGATTCTGGGCACGGACACCGTGCTCAGTGTGATGATTCTGACCCGCGTGGGCCCGCGACTCACCAAGCGTCGCCTCACGACCGCCGGCTAGTCATGCTCCACGACCTTCCGTTTCAGTGGCACCTGCCCGAACTGATTTTCGTGGTGCTCCTCGGGGCAATTCACCACGTTGTGGTGACCGATGCCCACCGTCGCCGGTTGATGCTGTGGGCACTCGTGACTTTGGTGGTAGTCACGGTGTGGCCGGTGGGTGACCTCGCGGCGTCGGTGTCCCTCACGGTGGCGACGGTGCAGCGATTGGTCTTGATGTTGGTGGTCGCCCCGTTGATGCTGCTGAGTACGACGACTGAGCTCCTGGTTCGACTCACGAAGCCTGAACCGGTGGACGCC
>Ga0208871_1000590_pt1 | contig 10482 bp, 11 predicted proteins | sample CryBogCBE19Jun07_FD_184592 | JGI IMG/M metagenome (GOLD analysis project Ga0208871, IMG submission 184592) | Freshwater microbial communities from Crystal Bog, Wisconsin, USA - CBE19Jun07 (SPAdes) | ecosystem: Environmental > Aquatic > Freshwater > Bog lake | place: Crystal Bog, Wisconsin, USA...
GCATGTCCCCCAACTAGGCAAGGGGGCTATGGGGGACGGCACGTCCCCCATAAAAATAAAATAATTTTAAAATATATTAGCATTCTAAAAAACTTACTCTTAGTAGACTGAAATGTTCAAATCTGCACTATTAGGCACTTCAGTTGCTTCAGGCACGAACGCTCACAATGCTCACAATACAAATCCACCGAAGCCAACAAAGCCTGTGACATCAGTTAATGGTTTAAAGATTGTAATGATACTAGATGAATCAGGTTCAATGAACGGAATACGAAATGACATGATTGGATCTATCAATAAATTTATCAGTACACAAAAAGAGATTAAGAACGACATTGACGGAATTGAGCCACATTTTACGCTAGTTAAGTTTAATTCTAAGATCACTAGAGTGTATGAAAATACGCCTTTATCAAAAATCATTACATTCTCACAAAGTGATTATTCTCCTGATGGATCCACAGCTCTTTATGATGCTATCGGTGATACTATTAATTGGTTTACATATGAAACCAATGTTCTTATGGTTATTATTACAGATGGCGAGGAAAATGCATCACAGCACTTTAACCATGCACAAATTACTAAAATGATCGAAGAAAAGAAAGAGTATCGTAATTGGTCATATGTATACTTGGCGAATGACATATCAGTGTCTAAGCAAGGTACATCGATGGGATTAGAAAATTCAAAATATTCATCAAATGTTACAAGAGAATCAAGATATTATGGGGATTTTGTTGGAAATGAGCTAAATATGGCTGTTCAACAACAACGACAAAAAGGAATTTCTGTTCAATCTCAATTAAATTCTTCTAAGTGATAATTTTTTATTAAGTTCTTTTAAGTGCTTCTATTATTGTTATTATTGTAATTATTGTAATTATTGTAATTATTGTAATTATTATTGTTATTATTGTATTTATTATTGTTATTATTGTATTTATCTAGAGAGCCATCGATATGGTCCTGTGCCATTCACATGTGCATTTACTTTGAGAGGTTCCGTATCAATCTCTTCTCGAGTACCATAAACTATCCAAGAAAATTTTCCAACTAAACCGAAAACATCAAAATAACCATCTTGCACTTCTGATGCATAAAGATTGTTAGCTGAACCTATTGGCGTAAGATGAACAGTCCAATTCTTTCCTAGTACTTGTGCATATTCGGGAAGATACACTCTACATGAATTATTACCAATTTCTATTTTCCCATTTCCGCGATAATATATGCCAGATTCTGGACCTTCTAGTAACTACTATATATAAACCTCATAAAACTTATTATATGATAATTACTCTTAGAGGAATTACTGAAAACTATCACTAAAAGTAATACTTTGAATAATTAATTTATGTGTAGTATTTATATAATGGAAAAAATATTGTTAACAGATACATCTAATTTTATTAAACAATATAAATCTGATGAATTTTCTGAAAGCAATAAGAAAAAAATGTTAAACATCGCTATAGTAAATAATATTAACATTGATGTATTAGAATTTTTACTAAAGAAAGGATGTAAATTGGACGATACATCATTTCACTTTTTAATTTATAAGTATCAGACTGATAAATTATCCAGAATTGTTAAATTATTAATCAAATATAACATCAAATTAACAAGCAAAGACTTGAATATTGCTGTTCGTTCTGGAAAAAGTAATATTGTTCTTGATATGCTAAAATATAATGTACCTCCTGATATTAATACATTAAATAATGCATTTGATTCGAAATTAGAAAAACCTCTTATAAAAGAGATTTATGATTATTGTCGCTTACATAATGTAGCAGAAATCCATCGTTATCCATATTCCGTTGATATGACACACTTTATAATTACTGAATTAAAAATTCCAATTACAATGGAATTAATGAATTCTTTTGAGATAATTTATTATCCTAATAATAACGAAATTGCCAAAACCAAATTAATTATTATTGAATTCATAAAATCATTACAGTGTATAAGTGCAAAATGTGCAAATGCAATCGTTATATTACCATACAACAGAGAAGAAGCTTTTGGCAAATACTTAAAATCTATTGCAACAGCACACAAAATAACATATTTTAATGCAAAAATTTACATATTACCAGCAATTAATGAATTTATACTATCTAGCATATCTAATAAAAACATCCTCGATTTTATGATAACTTATGCATATGAGATAACACATCATGCATATATCCGTCGTGAAGATTCAATAAAATTCGAGAATAGATTTCTTAATAAATTAAAATGTTTTAATGATATATTTTCTAAACAGACAATTAATGATGATTTAATCTCAAATAATACAATATCACTATTATATGGTATTCATAATCTACACTTCATAAAACTATTAATTGATACTCTTGAAATAGATGTGTACAAATTTAACAAATCAGACTTAATGTGTATATATCATCGTCACTATCCCTATTATTATGATTATAATAATATGACGATAAGTGTAGACACTTACAAGTCTGAATTTAAAAAATTATGCTTGCCTTGTCGATTTGCGTCTATTGATATTGATGAAACATTATTACCTGAAAATTGCAATGATATTATTAATAACACAACTGATACTATTAATCAACTACTTACTGATTCGGGTCGTGATATTATTGTATTTATAAATGGCTCCCTAAGTGCCTCTCTTAATACTAATGATATTATCTGTTACGACAAAGAAGATTTAAAAAAGTTAATTGATGACCCTGATAATAAATTCTATGAATGTACTGGAGAGTTAATTACTGGTACCAATGACAAGAAATTAGGAAAATATACACCAGAAGACTCGCCATATATTAAATTCTATATCAACATGGACGGACTAAATGGATTTATACATATTAATGATATCAATCATATGCTACATTGCACAAGCTTTTGTAAAATTTTTTACATCATTCCTAAATTAAATGCATACCAAGGGCATCAGAATAGCGAGCAAATGATGATCACTCATTCAATATCATGGCAAAACGCATATGGACCACTTGATCAAATGAACTTTATTGGTGCTAATCATTGTCAATATGGTAGTAATATATTGGTATATACATTCGCAATATGTACTGACACAGAAAAATGTGTTAAATCATTGATTAATCCAGTTGCTTTTAAAGAATAATAAAACCTCTCTTTCTTCTTACTTATTATTTTCTTACTTTCTTGCAATTGGTAACAGTATAAGTCCACCCAGCAACAGGAATTTCACGAGTTATTACATTTGAATATTCGCAATTGCTAACCGTTATGCTTGTTCCTAATGTATCACTTTCTATTATTGGTGCAATAATATTTGCACTTGTATGATCACAATGACCTACACTTCGACAGTCATTTATTATTAAAGATTTATTATCATTTCCCCCAAAGTTAAATGTATATCCTATAATACCTCCAGATTGACCACTCAATCGCGCATTTACATGACATTTCTCAATTGTTGTGTTCACTAGATTACGTATATGATAAAATGCTCCAATAATTCCTGCTCCTCTATTAGTAATATTACCTATAAACTTACATTTAGAAATAGTATCAATATCATTACAGTAAGTTCCAGTAATACCACCAGCATATTCTCCAGAAATGTTCCCTTTTACTGAGCATTTTGAAATAGTGCCAATAACATCACAACCATTTGCACATATACAACCAGCGTTTACTCCAGAAATATCTCCTTTTACTATACATTTTGAAATAGTACTAGTGTTAGAACAATGACATCCACATATACCACCAGCGTTTACTCCAGAAATATCTCCTTTTACTATACATTTTGAAATAGTATTAATGTTATAACCACATATACCACCAGCAAATAAGGAAATATATCCATTCACATTTACCACACATTTTGATATAATATTAATGTTCCCACAATTAGATCCACATATTCCTCCACATCCGATCAATATGTTCTCTTTAATGTTCACATTACAATTAAAAACACTAAAAAAAATGAATAACCGCATATTAATCCTCCGCCACTCGGATTATAATTCCAATAATCAATATCAATAACATTTGGACATATGACATTAATATTTTTTATTATTGTATATTTGCTAGATGATAATAGTTGTTGACAAAATAATATACCAATTGTTGATTTCTTCATTGTAATCGTATGATTATGGCCATTAAAAATATCTCCTCCATTTAAAATTAATATTGGGTTGTAAGTATTATCTATCTTTATTGATCTTGTTAGAGCATATTCAAAATTTCCACCACCAATATCTGTTTTAGTAATATGATACTTATTTAGATCTAATATTGATGTGACCGGAGCTAAATTAGATAAAATATAAGCAGGCCATATCCACTGACTGCTTATGTAGTTAGTGATATTTCCTCTTTGTGTTTGTACAATAGGTTCTTGTATAGTCTGTGCTCTTACTGAACGTATTGAATTTACTAGGGATGCTGGAGATTCTTGGAGTCCAGCTTTTGTAATGACTTCAAGAGTCTTACATCCACTCTTTGTAATAAAATCATTAAGTGCCAAAAAATGCATTTATAATTGCCTGATTACTTTGAGAACTCTGAGAATTCTGAGAGTAATTATACATTAGACCAACTTTATCATACGTCTTTGTTAACGCATCAGATAAATTTGTACCAACGACATAATTCAAGATATCAACATTTGGAAGAGGTTGAATATCATTAAGTTTTTGTTCCTGAAGCGCACTCGGGTGAATCACTAGTAATGTGCTCATGTTACTTTCGATACGTAAGATTATATTCTTTGTGTTTAAAAACAAAAAAAAATGCTAAATTAATAACGCGATATTAATAACTAATACTCTCAGCATTATGTCTTTAGAAGAAGAATTTTACATAGATCCAGAATATGAAAATACAATTATTGAAAATGAGGAAAATAAGTTTCTATATGTTAAAAATTCTTATAATAGTAACGGTAATAGCAAAAATGTTTATAAGCCATTAAGTGCAACTGCACAAATCAATCACACAGACGGCATATTTATTGACAAATATGAACCTCAATCATTTGAAGAATTACATTTTGATAAATCTCTTGTTGATAAACTGCGATTGTATGCTAGAAAGAATATGTCCCATATTCTTATAAATGGTCCACGAGGATCATGCAAAAAAACATTTGTCAAACTGTTTCTTAAAATGCTCTATCCTGATATTCAATTTAACACAGGAATAGTTGAAATTAAAACTAAACAATCTAAAAAGCTCGAACTAAAAATTATCAAAAGCAACTATCACATACAATTAAATCCTAGTGATTATGGCGTGTATGATAGATTAATTGTTCAAGAATTTATTAACGATATGATGAAAATATCAACTAAACATATTCAACTGTTTGTTATTGAAAATGCAGACTCACTAACAGTGGATGCACAAGAATGTTTAAGAAGAACATTAGAGAAATATATTGAAAACTGTAGATTCATATTTATATCAAGCAATAATTCTACTGTAATAGATCCATTATACAGTAGATGTACAAAGTTCCGACTGAATGCTCCTTCAAACGATTATATACACAAAGTGCTAAATACTATCGTTAAAAAAGAATCAATTAGTATATCTGATGAAATGATACATAATATTGTTGATATTTCTGATAGAAATATTAAGAAAGCGCTCAATTACCTTAACATTTACAATATTAAAAAGACAATAGTTGACCAAACAGATGAGCCAATTGAAACTATTGCAATGTTATTTCAAAATACAACTAATTGCCTACAAAATATTAAATGTTTTAGGGAAAATTTATACATAATGTTAGTTCATTGTATTGAACCTCTCGATATATGTAAAAGAATGTGGAAATATATTCAAAAAGATTTATCGGATGATACACCAGAAGGATTGCAAAGATATCTAAAAGCATCTGAAGGATATGTCACATGTTGCGATAATTTGAAAAAGTGTAATAAGCCAATATATCATTTAGAAGAATTTGTTTTATTTCTCTATGCATATGTGTGGTTAGGGGAGGGGAACGTTCGTTCACCATAACCCCCTTGCATAGGAATTTCTTGGAACAAAGAACAACTTGGGGGAATAGCTATTCCACACATCAGCATGTTACTAAGCGAGTGGGCTATGGGGGACAGCTGTCCCCCAAATATTAAACATTATGGATTGGACAAAGTTAACACTAGACGTTATAATAAATCACAATTAATCACAATTAATCATTGATAGTCAGGAAATGATTTAACAATTAATTCACAAAAAAATTAAAAATATGTCTTACATTACATATTTATATCACGAAACAACACATGCTGGTGCAAAACCTATTGTAGAACATCGCCAAGATGCTATTATGCCACAATATTTAGATCAACAACTCATGAACAACAAAGTATATAGCTATGAAATATTTTTTAAAGATAGTTTAGTTTCTAGACATTATATCTACCAACCAGAATGGTTTATTAAGTGGATTGATGAGGCAAAAAAGGCCTCTTAAGTCTCTTAGGCCTCTTTTTAGAGATAAATATCAATTCTTTGATAACATTTATTTGCAAAATAGTTATAAAATAACTCTTCATCCCAATTTGGTTCTAATTCATGTTCTATTCTAAGCATTGGAATATAAAATGGTAAAAATTTATTATTATTAACATACTCCTTACTCAAATTCTCTAAAATAAAATGGATAGCTTCTGCATCATTCTTCTTTTTATAGTGGGGAATACATCTCAACAAATCTGCAAAAAAATTAACATCTTTAAGAATCGTCATCGCAATATCATCCCATGTAAAATAAATACGTTTTCTTGGCAATCGCAAATTACTTTGTGTTTGATCTATTTTCTGCAATAATGATGCTGTACAAAATATAGCAATCATGTCAGTTTCCATAACCCTCTCCTTTGCTGTATGTGTTGGTTTTGCATAAACTACATCTTTAATGTATGTATTATATATCTTGATCTTCTCTTTTCCTTCCGATGTACTGAATTGTTCATGATATAACTCAATATATTCGTTAACCAAATTAACTAAATTTTCAATATGTAATTCAAACACCTTAGAACGTCTCATTAAAATGAACGATTTTCCATTAAATACTTTGCACAATCTTTTATCATAAAATCCGTCAATGTAAATATTATGAAATTCAGGTCTTTCTACAGAACAATTAATGCATTTTGTTAAGTATTGGATAGTTTCTCCCTCTCTATCAAAAATAGCACAGCGAATCATTTTCTCAATTCCCGGAATCAATTTAACATAATCATAAAGACTTGTCACGGCACCGAATGGAATCAGATTCTTTCCTGCTGAGAAAGAATCCTGATTCTTTATTAAATCATTTAGAGAGCAAGAAAATAATTTATGATACAATAGTGTACTCTGTAAAAGGCAATTTTTATTACATTTTGGACATGTTCCGGCATAGTTTTTTGGTTCACTAATTGTAGTAACATTGGTACATAATAAATCAACATGAGTAATATAATCAGATGCATTTTCAAAAATATTTTCACAATAAGAGCAATCTAATATTTCTCCACGTAGCTCTTTTAGTTTAGCGCATATACCTTCTTTTACATGATACTTAAAAATGTTCACATCATAAAAACATTTTTGACAATAGTTACATACATATCCATAATTTGTCATTTGTTGCGTTTGTTGCTTTCGTCGCATTTAATATAGTAGTATTACGAGTAATAATATAATTAATGTATCTGATACTATTTATTCTATTTTCTGTCAATAATATATACTTAACAAAAAATTATTATAGAATATTATGGACTGTTATCTTGTTATAATTACTATTGCATTGGTAATTATTTGTATATGTGCTCTTACACACAATAGCTTAATTCCTAGATCAATTGGACAATCATGGGAACCACAATTACCATGGCAACAATCAATGCCTCAAGTAAATCAAATGCCTCAAGTAAATCAAATGAATCCAGTAAGTCTAATGGGTCAGTCCTCAATGTCTCTAATGCCTCAAATGCCTCAAATAAATCAATCTTGGCCTCAACCTCTTGTTCAACCTTTAATGGTTGAACAAGCACAACCTCAGCCATGGCAATCAGTTCAACCACAACAGTCTTGGCAACTTCAACCACAACAACTTAATCAACCAGTAATTCAGCAACCAGTATTTAATCAGCAACCAGTATTTAATCAGCAACCAGTATTTAATCAGCAACAGTCTCAGCCAGCATTCCAACAGCAACAGCCTCAACCAGTATTTAACCAGCCACCAGTATTTAATCAGCAACAACCTCAGCCACCAGTTCAACAACAACCTCAGCCACCAGTTCAACAACAACCTCAGCCACCAGTTCAACAACAACCTCAGCCACCAGTTCAACAACAACCTCAGCCACCAGTTCAACAACAACCAAAGTACTATAAACAAGACTATAAACAAGACTATAAACAAGACTATAAACAAGAAGACTATAAGAAATCAATATAAGTTTTGAATCAATAATTGCCTAACAAGTGACCAAGACCAACAACTGGATCCCATCGTGAACTTGCATTATTGATTCCGACAAATCCATAATTAATATTACAGCATTGCATTTCAGTACAATGTGTATTAGTTGATCGAGGCCGAACAAATCGCGTTGAGGGCATTGAATACAATTCTCTATTAAAATATCCCTTTGTCCGTCTACCAAGACCTTTTTGTTGATCGTTAATAAGAGCAATCATTCCAGCGACTATTGGACATGAACAACTTGTTCCATCTACAGGAAAAGCTATGTCAGGAACAACAATACCGAACACAGCACACATATGACCATTAGCAACAATATCTGGAATTGCTCTTCCCATCGGATTCCACGATGACTCATTATTTGGAAGAACTCTAGCATTGTTCAAATACTCAGTAACAACATTATCTTGAAATGTTCTATTATTAGAGTATATACTAAATGATCCTCCTGTTGTCCACTGAACATTATTAAAATTCACAGAAATAGATGAATTATGTGTTATACAATTATAATCTCTACAAAAAAGACTTGTATAATTAAAATCGACAGGTCTTGTATTGTTAGTGATTGCTGTTGCTCCGACACTTAGAACGTATGGACTACTAGCTGGAAATTCAGCATTGATCGCTCTTACATTAATCTCTGGCATACAACCTTCATTAGATCTTGAAGGAGATCCTGCATCACCAGATGCAACTACAACAGTCGTTCCTCTTGCTGATATCTTCAATAGTTCAAGATTTACTCTATTGACGTATGCCTTATTTTGCTCAAATGTATTAGAACATCCAGCGATTTGACATTGGGCATCTTCAGCCCATCCATATGAAATACTAAGAACTTCAGGTATAAAATCTTGACTGTTTAGATAATTAAAACCATCAGCAAGCCACAATGGCAAATTATAGTAATAAACATCAGCGCCTGACGCTACCATTGTTGTCATTTGAAGATCAAGAAGTGATTCTATATCTGCGAAAAGGTTTGGACCAGTTCCATTTTTTATTTTATTAGGTGGAAGACCATTATAAAATAAGTTATAATCAATAGCCAATTGAGTATAACCTTGTGCCTTAAACTCTATCACACCAATTGAACTATTATTTACAACAGTGTCGTATGTTATGTTATACAATTTCAATATTGACTCCCTCGAAACATATCCTGTATCAATTTCAGGCAACTCTTGAGGACTACTGCTATTTATATTAGTAGCAGTAGCAGTAGCAGTAGCAGTAGCAGTAGCAGTAGCAGTAACAGTAACAGTAGCAGTAGCAGTAGTAGACATTCTCGAGAAATGAATTGGCTTTGAAACTCCACGTTCAGGATATTCAATAATATCAATACAATCACTACTTAAACTACTTAAACTACTTAAACTATCATGTTCTTTATTATTTTCTGAAATAAAGCATTCTATCAAATCACTACTCTTAAAATTATATGTATGACAATTTTCCTCAGCATAATCAATTGCACATTCTGTATTATCATTATCTATAGTCAGCAATTCTATTTGTTCCTTTGTTAAATGCTTTGTCTCATAATTATGATAATTATCATAATTATCATAATTATCATAAGCATAAGCATTAAGTATGTAATTTTCAAGATATTTAATACCTTCAGGATTGTTCTTAACATAAATATTTGCGCGAAGACTGCTTTCTGCTATCACACTTATAAAAATTACAGAGATTACAGAAATTCCTATGCTTATTGACATTATTTGATTGTTTTATTATTTTAAATATTAAAATAATAAAAATTATTTTTTGTTTATACTGAAAAAGATACCAAAGTATGAACGTCCCCACCAACGGGGGACAGCATGTCCCTACATGTTCCAGAGCAAGGGGGCTATGGGGGACAGGATGTCCCCCACCAAGGGGGCTATGGGGGACAGGATGTCCCCCACCAAGGGGGCTATGGGGGACATCCTGTCCCCAACCAAGGGGGCTATGGGGGACAGGATGTC
>Ga0208871_1000595_pt1 | contig 10430 bp, 6 predicted proteins | sample CryBogCBE19Jun07_FD_184592 | JGI IMG/M metagenome (GOLD analysis project Ga0208871, IMG submission 184592) | Freshwater microbial communities from Crystal Bog, Wisconsin, USA - CBE19Jun07 (SPAdes) | ecosystem: Environmental > Aquatic > Freshwater > Bog lake | place: Crystal Bog, Wisconsin, USA...
ATGGGGGTTCGATTCCCTCTCGGAACTTCAAATTATAAAAATGAAATAGAATACTCTACGTTGCTGACTGCATCAAGAGACCCAAAAGGTCCCTGTGCAACGTAGGAAAGAGAGGAATGCAGCCTCTCTGAGAGATTGGATCACATTGGCTCATGCTGCGGACCCATCAGGGACAAGCAAACAGCATGCAGGGATCGTACCCCGGTGATCCACCAAATATCATGGACCGGTGTCCCGAGTGGCGAAGGGGGCTGGCTCTTAACCAGCGGGTCGGGATTTCGAAATTCCCGGGGTCCTCCAATTACTTCGCTACAAAGGGATAATGCTCGTATTTTTGAGCCCTTTGCTAAATAAGCACAAGGAGCAACACATGGCAAGCAATAAAAAATGGTATGACAATCTTTCCGAGATTGAAAAAGAAAAACTCAAAGAAAAGAGAAGACGCGGATTATTGAAAGGTTCGGCCACAGCAGCGCAATTGGCGGTTGAAAAAACCAGCCAACGTCTAAAAGACATATACTCAATCCCCTGGGATGAGTTGAGCGGTGGAGAAAAACGTTGGCTGATTGACTCAGAACAGCAACACAAATGTTCAGAATGTGGTATCGAGCAGATGTGGAACAATAAGCCACTGAAGTTTGATATGGATCATATTGATGGAAATACTCAAAACAATCAACGATCCAACTTGCGACTCATTTGCCCAAACTGTCATAGTCAAACAACTACCTATAAGGTAGGGAGCAATAAGAATCCAGGTAAAAGAACATATTCAGATGAAGAAATAGTGGCTGCATTGTTAGCAAACACGTCAGGATATACTGCGATGAAATCACTAGGGATGAATCCCCATGGTGGTAACTATGTGAGAATAAGAAACATCATCAAAAAATATGAGTTATCATTAACTTATACTGTCTAACGGAACTTGGGATTTCGAAATTCCCGGGGTCCTCCACTATAACATGATGCGGACCACTTACTGTAAGTGGGTAAGACACGCCGCTGCACGGCAACATGTCATGGGAGTGCAGACCCCATGCGCATCATGTTCTAATTAATGGACCCTTAGCTCAGAGGCAGAGCGCCTGACTTTTAATCAGGATGTCGAGATTTCGAAATTCTCAGGGTCATCAAAAATTTGAATCTATGATTCAATGATTAGAACATATATCTCTAAAATACTGAATTAACAGTTCAAATCTATTTGGATTCACTAACTAAATAACTTTAATGCGGGTGTCGCATAGCGGCTTATTGCACTGCCTTGCCAAGGCAGAGTCGAAAGACATCGTGGGTTCGAGTCCCATCGCCCGCTCCAAAATATACTATTGACACAAAATAAAACATCTGCTACAAACAGCATATAGAATATGCTGTTTGACAATAGAATAATAACAATAAATGGGTTAGTTCAGCCAGAGATGCTACGACGGGTTGGAGATAGTAGATTTCCTTCTGGGTATGTGTGGGTTTCATAGAACACAAACTGTTTATAGATGCTTAATTTTTATTCCCGGGTAGCACAGCTGGTAGAGCTCCTGACTGTGGGACCAAAAGTAAATGTGGTGCAACTCCACAAGGTCCAAAAGTAATCAGGTTGTCGCCCGTTCGAGCCCAGCAGATGGAGCATGCCACCTCAGTATGTAAGTATCGAACTAAATACATTAGCGAATACTTACATACTGAGGGCTGCAATGTTTTATATTATATATCAAATAACTAATCAAATAAATGGAAAAATTTATATAGGAGCACATATCACCGCTAATATAGACGACAAATATATGGGCAGTGGAAAGCATCTATCTAGATCTATTCAAAAATACGGACTTAACTCGTTTACAAAAACAATACTTCATGTATTCGATAATACAGAAGATATGTTTACTAAAGAAGCTGAACTAGTAAATGAAGTGTTTGTGGTACGCAAAGACACATATAATTTAAAAGTAGGAGGCCATGGGGGGTGGGATTATGTCAATACAACAGGTAAAAACTTGTATGGAAAAAACGGACAACCTGGATATGGCGCTGAAAATCTTAAAAAAGTCAGAACTAAACAACAACTTATAGAACAAGGATTATGGGAAGAAAGAAACCTACATATATCCGACTCATTAAAAACTGGTTATCGTTCAGGAAGAATAACTCCGGGATTTTTGGGAAAATCCCATACCGCCGCGACCAAACGCAAAGTTGCAGATGCTAGTAAACAGCACCAAAGAGGTGAGGGTAATAGCCAGTTTGGGACCTGTTGGGTAATGCACCCCGTAGAAGGTAATAAAAAAATTAAGAAAACCGACCTTGATTTTTACTTGAATCAAGGTTATACTAGCGGAAGAAAGATAAAAGTTTGATGTGGTGAGCCACTAGTAGAGAGTTTGTTGGTTGCCCTGTATGCTAACTGGGAAATCCTCAAAAAGTTAATGTTGACACACCACAAGGATGTGTTATTATTGAGCGTAAGAATACGTGTACGGTTAGCGCCGGAGCCTGTGAGCGTGTTGGATAACACTACGAACACGCCGTGAAGGTATCGTGCCCCAAGAGTAAGTGTGTTTGAGGGGCAATGCACGTATGTAATATGCCCGCGTAGCCCAACTGGTAGAGGCGACAGATTTAGAATCTGAAGGTTGTTGGTTCGAATCCAATCGCGGGTACCAACTTTGATGAGACATTATAATATAGGGCTGCAAAGGATTCAGCTGGATTAAAGCCCACAGTGGACCTTTCGGTTTGCAGGTTTCAATTACCTGGCAGTCCACCAAAATTAGTCATTGACATCTAACATATCTACAGTATTATGTGTGTATAGACAATGTGTTGGCTGATAATATAAGTTATTTTATTCCCGTCTTGCTCACTAGGTGAGAGCGCCGGACTGTTAATCCGGTACAGAGTGGTTCGAATCCACTGGCGAGAGCCAAAATTTAACACCGCCGATGTTTTCTAGCATGCGTGCTAGTTATTATTGGCGGTTTGGAAAGATGCTGTATCACGCTAGAATAAGATCGAATGTGGCAGGCGGTATCAGATGTACAGCGGGTTAGGGGGCTAGTACATAGGTTTTTATAATATGGCCCCATAGTTTAGATGGGCAGAATGCTGGGCTTTCAACCCGGAGACCGGATTTCGATTATCCGTGGGGCCACCAAATTAAATGGCTGTATAGTTTAATGGTAGAACGCTTGCCTGTCCAGCAGGTCGCCTGAGTTCAATTCCGCGTACAGTCGCCAAGATCAAGTTCCATCGGAGCCATTGCACTTGCTTTGGCGAAGTTGGGCAACATTTAGCACTGTGGCAATGAGATGTTGATCTTTACTAGAGGTCAGCGTATCATGGGCTTACCAAAACCAAAAAATGCTAGTAACATTCTAGGGTTGATGGTTCAATTCCATCCAGTGCGAGCCAAATTTGTGGTAAGGAAAGCCAAATGTTGACGAACATTTGGGAGGGACTGATCATCCCTAAACGGAGCATGGGCAACCCTTTTAAGGGCAGATACCGCACCGGCCACATTACTAGTCAAAATACAAGAAAAATTTGAGTACGAAGTCTATATGAATAGTAAATAATAATATGGAACCAATAACAAGATTAAACTATCCGTTAGATTTATCGCGCCTTGCACCAGCAGTTGAACATGCTAGATCAATAGCACAAGGTTACAGCGATCACCGATATCCAGTTCCTGCTATGAACTGGAAAATTGCTCGATATACAACAGATTACATTGAGCAGATTGGCAGTGATTTTGGGATTAAGTGCGATCCAAGATTTTATTTTGCAAGTGCTAATAGCATCATTGGAACTCATATAGACAACGGTACACTGTGTTCCATTAACTTTATATTGTCAGATGACCCAAGTCCAGTTACGTTTGGCACAAATGATTATGTATATAAACAAGCATTGCTAAACACAAGTATACCACATGGTGTTAAAAATGGACCTGTTGGACGTGTTCTGCTTAAATTTTCCATATTTGACGAAAGCTATGAATCACTAGCTTCACGCATACCATATAGACTTTAATTTTATCCGAAAAGCTAGATTTAGGATGTAGGCGGTATTTAGCAGCAAGTACAAACAGTTACAGGCGAGTGGCGCAGAGGCAGCGCATCCGGTTTACATCCGGCAGGTCGAGATTTCAAAATTCTCCTCGCCTACCATTTAATATATCAGTAACCAATTGTAGTGTCAATAGGTTAACCTGTTATAAAGTTAGTGGTTGAATCTTTTTAGATGCACCACAATTGATCACTTATAGAGTTGTTGTGAAAATGTAGAAAACAGCCATAAGGTTAGATCCGAGAGTTCTAGCTCTTGGGAACAGAACATCTAGAAAAATCAACAAGGGCAGGATAATATCTGTAAGTCCCGTGTATTGGGGGCGTGGCGGAACTGGTCTACGCGGGGCACTCAAAATGCCCTTCCTTAACGGATTGGGGGTTCAAATCCCTCCGCCCCTACCAACAACGCATTACCTGATAGATTATAATACTGCTGTTGTTTATAGTTTGCGATGATTACAATCATGCGTTATATTATTATAAGAGAATGGCTCATAGCTTAATTAGCAAAGCATCCGACCGATAATTGGACTACCTTGGGGCAGAACCGGGTGGGCCAACCAGTTTTGATGGAGCGCAAATTGGCCTAAGGCCGCGGACTTTGAATCCGCTATTTCGTAAGTTTGATTTTCACCGCTCCCGCTATTTTTAGACCTTTGGTGAAACGGTTATCACAGCAGTCTCTGACGCCGCTATTCTTGGTTAAAATCCAAAGAGGTCTGCCAATAACGGCTCTTGTGGTCCAAGGGATGGGCACCAGTTTCCTAAACTGTATTATGAAGGTTCGAATCCTTCCAAGAGCACCAGATCAGTCATAGAGCCGAGGACCCGAAAGCTTGTAAAGGAGTTTAGCGGATAGTTAAAGGCCATGACAACCCAGTGTTATATAACCAACTGTGTAATTTAATATTAGAGAACGGTCGTCTAGGGGTTAGTTGGGAATGTTGCGCGGCATGCGTTGGCCATGGTGAACAAAAGGAAATATAGGTTATGCAGGTTATTATACGAAAAAGATATGAAGCTCATTCTGCAATATGTGGTTAACAAATACAGCAAAGACTATATAAAGTTATATGAGTAAGGAAGGGTGCTTGAGCCTGGCTTAAAAGAACAGTTTGGAAAACTGTCGTGCCGAAAGGTACCGTGGGGTTGAATCCCACCCCTTACGCCATTTTTTGGAATCTGCCAGGGTTGGCTCCCTAAACTCGCTCGAAACGAGTGGTAACCGCAAGGTTAATAGTTCGATGCTATCAGGTTCCTTAGATTTTTTATAGAAAAACGTTGATTTTTTTCAGTTATATGTTAATATACAAACAGAACGAAAGAATGCATTTATGCGCAAAGATATGAGTAAGGTTATTGTTGAGCGTCCACGTCGTGGGGGCGGATATGTACGCAAAGGTCGTGAGCTAGATCTAGATCAGCAGGTCAGCAATCAAGGCATGCGCAAGCCCTATATAAAAGGTTACAATTACAAAGAGCTCAACGAAAATCTTGCTCCCCTTTATCGTTTTCTGCAGTCAAAACTTGGATTTCGTTGGGATGATGTTTACAGCGAAATATGTGAAAATATTCGAGTTACAAGCACTGTACAAGAGCATATCCGTGTACATGTTAAACAGATGGTGGCTACTAAAATTTCAATCGATGATAATGGAGAGCCTTGGGATATGGATGGGCGTCCTGGTAAATTGAGCGCCACTCCCTATGTGAAATACTGGGTTGACCCGCGTGATGGTATTCTCAAGCTCAACAACGCTAAAACTTATAAACAGCTCAATCGAGAAGCTCAAGATGAGCTGGTAAAAAAGCTGACTGAGAGTAGCCGCAGCCTGCCGGGTGGAATTGAACTGCGCAAGGCTAGAGGTATTTGGTATCAAGTAGAAGTTGCACCTGTGCCAGCAAGATCAAAACGTGAGGTTATCAGTCCAGATGGTATTGTCCACTATTACGACACCGGTGGATCTGCCTATGATGTGATTCTGCATAAAAAGGTTTACATCAGTTGGAAGTTGGGTAGCCCCTATGCTGCTACCTATTGCGTCAGCAAACGTCACCTCAGCCGAGCAGAGTTACGCCGTTACGGTATTTCTAACGATTAGTCGCCGTTAACCAACAATAAAATGGCCCCGTATGCCGCCTGACTTCGAATCAGGAGAAAGCTAATGGACACATGGGAGTTCGAGTCTCTCCGGGGTCACCAAATTAACCTATTATAATAAGATCTGGCAATAGATATTAGTATTTCAATGTAAGTCGACACCAGGGCAAAACTATATTATTATTAAGCTCTAAAAACTTTTAGTGAGATCTATATGAAATACAGTATCATAATTCCAACTTATAATCATTGCACAGATCTCTTGATTCCTTGTATTGAATCGATACTACGTTATACAGATCTCAATGATGCTGAAATAATTGTCAGCGCCAACGGTTGTGTAGACAATACTAGGGAATATCTTAATAGTCTTGGTACTGCTGTAAAAACCGTATGGAACGACCAACCATTGGGCTATCCACTTGCTGTGAATGCTGGTATAGAAGCTGCTGCGGGCAAATTAATAGTTCTAATCAATAACGACACAGTATTGTTGCCTCAGAATAAAAATGAATGGTTAGCCATGCTTTCAAAACCATTTGAAGAACTGCCAAATGTAGGTATATCTGGTCCTGTTAAATTTGACTGGGATTGTGCTGGTATCCGATACGATTGTATGGCATTTTGGTTGGTTATGATCAGTAGACAACTAATAGACGAAATAGGTACTCTTGATCCAATATTTTCTCCAGGAATGGGCGAAGATGGAGATTTTTGTATACGCGCTGTAGAAAATGGTTATAAGTTAATAAGTGTTCCAACTGATATTAAAGGTAAATTTGAAGTTGGTATTGTAAATTTTGGTTTTCCAATCAGTCACTTAGGCAACGGCACATTTAACGATAACGCTGATCATAAAAATGCAGTAATTGACCGTAACAATCAGATATTGTACAAAAGATATGGTCTTAAAAAAACAATAGACATTTCTATTGTAATACCAACCTGCAATCATTTCCACGATGCACTTAAACCGTGTATTGATGCTGTTTTAAAATATACAGATCTTTCTAATAAAGAAATTATTGTAGTATGCAACGGCAGTGGTCAAGAAACCAAAGATTACCTCAATTCACTGTCAAATTCAGTAGATTATATTTGGCGAGACGATAGAATTGGTGTAATTGGCGCGTATAATCTTGGTATTACCGCTGCACAAGGCCGGTATATTATAACATTAGATGATGACTCAATTCTCATGGAGCAAGCAGTAGATTCATGGATAAACATACTTCAAGCTCCGTTCTTAGAAGACTCGTACGTTGGTGCAACAAGTCCATTTGCGCACGAATACGTTGACATGGGTCTAGTGCTTCATTCTGGATGTACTATGTACAACGCAGCAGTATTGCGGCAAATAGGTATGTTTGACGAAATTTACTATCCAGGCTATTTTAGCGACCCCGATGTTGCTATGAAGGTATGGAGAGCAGGATATAAATGTGTAGAAGTTCCACATAAAATTCAAGACAAATCCTATTATGTAGCAGAGAAGAATGTATTTGCCATCAATTTTCCCGTTATCCACATGGGAACAGTGCAGACAATGGACAAGATTAAAGATATAGATATTGTCACCAAAAATCGACAAATATTATACGACAGATATGGTATTAAAAAGGGCAACATGAAATATACAATTATTATTCCAACATATAACCGCTGCGACGAATTATTGGTTCCTTGTATCGAAAGTATCAAACAATACACAGATCTTTCTATTACAGAGGTTATTGTAGTGGCAAATGGATGCACAGACAATACAAAGGAGTATGTAGAATCACTAGGCTCGCCGTTTAAATTGATTTGGAGTGACGAAGCACTAGGTTACACAAAAGCTGTTAATTTAGGAATTCTACAAGCACAAGGTGAATTTGTAATACTGCTTAACAACGACACAGTATTGTTACCTCAAGATAACAATTATTGGTTAAATTGGATGTCTAGCATGTTTGATGATCCAAAAATGGGTGTAGTTGGTCCTCTGATGTTGCATGATGATTATGCAGATGTTGATTGTATTATTTTCTTTTGTGTTATGATTCCAAAAAAGCTATTTGATGAACTTGGTATTCTCGATGAGATTTATACCCCAGGTGGCGGAGAAGATATTGATTTCAGTGCAAAAGCTGCACTAGCTGGTTATAAAGTATCAGCTCTTGAACCAACAGAATATTCCAAAATTGCCAACACCAATGTGGGAACTTTCCCAATTTGGCATAGAGATAATCAAACATTTAAACATATCCCTGAATATACCAATTACATTGTCAAACGTAATGGTCTAATTAACGCAAAACGTTATAACAAAAATATCAAATTAAATCTAGGATCTGGAGGCATAACATACGACGGTTATCTCTCTGTTGATTTGCACGATCGACGAGCACAGGTTCAAATGGATATTACCAAGCTTGATTTTGATGATAACAGCGTTGCAGAAATACTTGCCAGTCATGTATTTGAACACTTAAATCCATATCATGCGCTTGATATTTTAAAAGAATGGTTGCGGGTATTGAAGCCGGGCGGTAAGCTGATCATGGAGATGCCTGATATCGAAGCACTGTGTCAGACATTTATCACTGCCAACACCGGTGAGAGATATGGAATTGTCAATGCCATTTATGGATCAGTCAATACCACTGACGTTGGCGGACCAGACAATATCACCAGTCCTCATCTGTTTGGTTGGTGGCCTCAATCAATGAGCGATCATCTACAGAATGCTGGTTACGAAAATATTGTGTTCATGGACGAGAAAATTCCACACCCTGCGAGCAACTTCAGAGTAGAGGCTAGCAAACCATTGGCAACTATCAATGCCACACCTAGCCTAGAAGACAGAGTTATAGACCACGAACGATTGAAAACCGACCATCCTGCTGTTTATTCGGAGATATTTGGCATCAATTCCTATAATGTGGATGCACAGGAAATAAAAGGCAAGACGGTTATTGACGTAGGGGCCAACTGTGGACTGTTTAGTCTAATGTGTGTAGAATTTGGTGCTGATAAAATTATCGCACTTGAAGCACAACCAACGATTTATAATCAAGGTTTATTGAAATATACTGCCAACTATCCAATGATTACATCATTAAATCTAGCTATGTTAGACGTTGACGATGTAACGGTTCGTATACCAAATAACTATGTTGGGTCAAAGATAGAAGCCAATAACGGTGAACCTGTACAAACTATTAAATTAGAAACACTATTGTCTAAGTTAAATATAATTGGCAATGATTTAATACTTAAAATAGACGCAGAAGGTTCAGAATTTAATATTTTGATGCCGTGTCCATTAGATGTTATTAGAAGGTTTTCAAAAATTTATGTAGAAGTTCATAATAATTTTAATGATAACCCGTTGTATCAAAACATTAATCTATTGAGGTTACGCATAGAAGGTAGTGGGTTTACTCGTGACAGTGTTGTTCCGTCATTATCATATAGCGACGGAGAACCTAAAGAAAACGGCGTATATGTTGAAAAATACTCAAGGATTGATTTTTAGCCTCATAGCAAGTAGCAGTGCAGTGTTGATTCGCCGCGCTGCTACTCTGTTGCTATAAATATTGCTATGCGATTACTAGAAATAGAAACCAACTTTGATCCCTTGTTAATTGAATTCTGGAAAACACATCACACTAATTTGAACCATTATTTTGATCGCGGCGGGTGTGGTGCGGCAAGTGCTGATCTTATACAATGGTTAGAAGATCAAAAGGGTATACAAACTGCTGAATTGGCACGCACAGGCATAATAAAAGGTGATAAAAAACTCAAAGGTTGGTTTCGTGCAGATGTACCAGACTTAGCTATCGATAGTTTTACCAATCAAGAACTTGCTGCAATGAAAAAACAAGGGTTAAATTCTAACAAAAAATCTGATAGAATATTATTTGTTAAAAACAACAATTTAGAAGATGAGATGAAATGGATACCGCACAGTTGGGTCGAACTGCAGGGTAAAATATTAGATCCCAGCGGTTTTTACATAGATGGTAAAAGTGGACAATTTGACAAAATGGTCAAGAACAAACGCGCAGTAGCAGACAGATATAACTGGTTTAGCTAACATAAAATAATTTATATAACATGGTTGACGTTCAATTGTATGCAGCATACAATACATATATAAAATATATGGACGGGTGGCAGAGTATCTATGCACAGGTTTGCAACACCTGATACAGGCCGGTGAGAATCCGAGCTCCGTCCTCCAATTTCAAACGTATCAATGACAA
>Ga0208871_1000621_pt1 | contig 10142 bp, 15 predicted proteins | sample CryBogCBE19Jun07_FD_184592 | JGI IMG/M metagenome (GOLD analysis project Ga0208871, IMG submission 184592) | Freshwater microbial communities from Crystal Bog, Wisconsin, USA - CBE19Jun07 (SPAdes) | ecosystem: Environmental > Aquatic > Freshwater > Bog lake | place: Crystal Bog, Wisconsin, USA...
GGGGTCACCATTTTCCCTTGGCGACCTCCCGGAGCATGTCGTTGTCCAGTTCCTTCTCGGCCAAGAGTCGCTTGAGTCGAGCATTCTCCTTTTCGAGGTTCTTCAGCCTCGCCACGTCGTCGGGTCTCATCGCGGCGTATTGGGTGCGCCAACGCTGATAGGTCTGGTGGGAAACACCGAGCGATCGCATCACTTCGGCCAGCGGAGTGTTCTCCGCCAGCAACCGAGCCTCTCTGAGCTTGCGCACAATCTGTTCGGGCGTGTGCCTGGTTCTTTTCATGGTCAACCTCCAACCCCAGTTCTATCTGAGGGTCATTACTCATAGGAGGTGGACCGATTTGCGGGGGTCAGGACAAATCGTTCCAATCATGAATTGTCCTTTACAGCGTGGGAATAAGAAGACACCAAATCTGCAAGACAGAAACAAATCAAAGTGCCCCCCAATTTTCTGGGGGGCACTTCAAACTTAAGACGATGATTGCAAAACGAAGGCGTTGACAATCACTTACTAGCGCGGACCGACAGAACATAGGTGGCACTAGAGATGTCGCCATACGCATCCTTAATCTTGACAGTGATCCGGTACACGCCTGCCTTAAGAACTCTGGTCACCTTCAAACGGCCAGCGCTGCTAACCGCAATTGCTTGGTTACCAGCAATCTTGCTGAATACAACTGAGCCCACGTTTCCAACAACGTGTAACTGCGCCGAGAAGCTCTTCGACGATTTAGAGGCCGCTACACCAGAAGCGTTCAAGAGTTTCAACGCAACAGATCGCACCGTCAAGGTGTAGCTAAAGGTGCCCGAGTCACCGTTGGCGTCACTCGTGGTGCCCGACACCGTGTAGGTGCCAGCAGCCAAGGTGCCCACCGTGGAGATGGCGCCAGACGCTGAGACAAGGACGTTGGCCGAACCAGAAGTCTGGTTGTAGGTGACCGCACTGGTGTTGCCAGTGGTGGCGAGCTGGTCAGTGAAGCTGCTTGATCCAGTCGTGTTAACCGAACCAGTGGTCACTGATTCAGTGATGTTCACGCCAGTCACCGTCAAGGTGTAGCTAAAGGTGCCCGAGTCACCATAGCCATCATCGGTAGTACCCGAGATGGTGTAGTTACCAGCAGCCAGTGTGCCAGTTGTCGTCAATCCCCCTGTTGACGAAACATGCAGGGCCGGCGAGCCTTGCGTCACCGTGAAGGTGGCGCCACTAACGCCACCATTCACAACGAGCTGCGTCGAATATGCAGCTGAATCGGCTGTCGAGACCCCATCCGACGTTTGCCCCACTTGAATGATGCTTCCTGGTTGACCGTAGACATCCAACGCGTATAAGAAGGAACCGCTATCACCATAGGCATCGGTGGTGGTACCTGAAGCGTGATAGACACCCGGTGTCAGCAATCCTGTAGTCGTTACAACTCCAGTTGGCGAAATCACGATGCTAGATGAACCCGTGGTTTGGACGAACGTCACTGGCCCAACGTTCTGACTGGTTGAAAGCTGGTCGGTAAACCCGGCGGAATTCGATGACGCTACCGAGCCGTATGAGGGAGCGCTTTGCACGATTCCGTGTGACGTAACCACCAACTGAAATGAGTACACGCCACTATTGCCCTGCGTATCGCGGTCAGTGCCAGTCACCGAGTAGGAACCCGGCGACAGGAGACCATTTGCACTTGTCACGAGACCTGAAGAAGAGACATTCAAGTATTGCTGCCCGGTGGCTTGTGTGAAGGCTACACCGCCATGTCCGTAAGCAAAATTGTCGTCCACCCAAAGTTGGACGGAAAGTCCAGCCGAAAGTTCGGTGTCAATGGAACCGCTCAATGGCGCATTTTGATAGATGGTTGCTGGCGAAGCGCTTGCCGTCGCACTCGTGGCGAGAGTGGCTCCCGCAGAAAACATCGCAATTGACATGGCAGAAATGCCAAGCTTCTTCAGAAATGCCCGCATGCAAAATCCAGCCACCAAATTCATTTTTTTTCTCATTCTGTTCCTGACTTTGTCCACACCGGAATACGCCATCGATCCGGCTATATGAAATAGTAACAACAAAATCACTTGCTAACAAGTTATTAAATAACAATTTCAATGAGCAACACCATTTGCCCCGTTTCGTTTCATGAACGGTCCAGCAGATGTCATTAAAAATTTGGGATTCGTGGCGACACTGAGCGGCGCGAAGCACGGCAATGAACCAATTTGGGAGCGATATGAATATGGTTCAAATATCTGAGTAGTGGTGAGCCGGGCCCGCGGATGTCGGCGAACGTTGCGCGCAGGTTGTCGATCGAGCACATATGACCCCTTGTAGTACGTGCGACGTGTTGCGGCCAATCACACGAGGCCCACTCCTAATCTGCGTGAGGGGGGGTGGTAGAGGCAGTGACTTAGCGCCTATCTCTACCGAGCTGAGTGCCGGTGCTTTGACTTGCAGATCTGGCTTCCCGCAGCGCTGCCACGCCCGCTCGTCACATTGCTAACCGGGGATACTTGTGCGAAAACGAGTGCTTGGCTCATGCCGAACGTCGAGCAGTTGGATGTGGCACGTAAATATCAACTACCGCGGGCCATTGCATTCACGCCCGAAAGTGCCCTCCCAAGACCGCTCCGGCTATGACACTTCTCACTCCACGTGGCAGGAGACGTCAAACCGTAATCATGGCTTTCGGAAAGGGCATCCTCGCCGCCCCTGATTTCATGCGTCAGGGTGAGGCTGGGAATGACTGTGAAACATGAATGGTGAGAGACCAAGAAAGGGAAAAGCGCAACTACTGAGCACATCGAAAATACATTGCCAGAAGTTGCGCTACCTGAAAGAAGCTATTTCAAGCGAGCACTTAGTGAAAGTCGGGGTAACCCGCACCCGCGCGAGGGCGGTAGGCCCCACTGGCGGCAAAGAGACCGGCACGGTGACGCATCGAGGCGATACGGGACTGACGGTTCCAGTCACGAAGCAGTGGCGTGGCGCCTGGGGTGTCGCTCACGGGGGCATTCAAGACTTCAAAGTCGAACTGGTCGAGGGTAGCTTCTTCGTTGGTGGCAAACAGATCTGACATGGAGTCCTCATCGCCGGCGATGGGGGAAGAAGTTCCGCATCCGGCGATTCTCCGGAACTTCTGGACATCGGCGCTTTTGCTGAAGGGGGGAACAGCAAAAGCGCCGACGTCGCTGCATCCATTGTACGGGGTGAAAATCAAGTTTCCTTGAAAAATAAGGGCTTTCGACCGATACGGCTCATCACTAAAAATGATTACATCCAGTTTTTCATCTTTAATGTGAATGTTTTGTGACAAACACTCCCCCATTGGGTGAACCCAGTGACGGATGCGTGACGACCCCAGTGATGGTCGCAATGCGCGCGCAGCGTTCGCTAGGCGACGGTAAAAATTTCGGGACCGTTATCGGTCACCGCAATGGTGTGCTCAAAGTGGGCACTGAGCTTGCCGTCTTGGGTCATGACGCCCCACCCGTCATCTAAGACGTAGGTGTCAAACGAGCCGACGTTCACCATCGGCTCCACACAAAAGACCATGCCCTCTTTCAGCACTGGCCCCGGCGAGCCAGGCCAGTAGTTGGGCACTTGAGGGCTTTCGTGCATGGCCGTGCCGATGGCGTGGCCGACGTACTCGCGCACGACTGAGAAGCCGGCAGCTTCAGCGACCTGCTGCACGGCGCGACCAACCTCGTGGAGGCGGTTGCCGATCGTCAGCTGGTCGATACCGGCGTACATCGAACGCTCGGTGACCTCGATGAGGCGCTTGGCCGTCGCGGAGATCTCCCCCACCCCGGCGGTGTAGGCGGCGTCGCCGTGGTAGCCCTCGATGATGGCGCCGCAGTCGACTGAGATAATGTCGCCCTCTTCGAGCACGTAATCACCGGGGATGCCGTGCACGATCATGTTGTTCGGCGAGGTGCAGATGACCGCGGGAAAGCCGTGGTAGTTCAAAAAGTTTGAGCGAGCGCCGCGCTTAGCGATGACCTCGGCGGCGAGGTTGTTGAGGTCCATCGTCGTCACGCCGGGACGCAGGGCCGCGCGGGTGACTTCGTGCATCTCGGCCACGACTTTGCCGGCCTTACGCATCTTGTTGAGTTCGTCGGCGTTGCGGCGCATGACTAGAGACCGCGATCAGCGACGATGGTCATGATGTCCGCCGTCACTTCGTCGGGGGCCTGGTTGCCATTCACGTGCACCAGCAAGTCGCGGGCCTCGTAGAAGTCGAGCAGTGGCGCGGTGTCGCGCTCGTACGTGGCGAGGCGCTGCAGAATGGCGGCGGGCTGGTCATCGTCGCGCTGGACGACGTCTCCCCCACACTTCTCACAGGTGCCCGAGATGGCCTCAATGTCCGTGTCGCGGTAGATGGCGCCGCACTCCTGGCAGACGCGGCGTGCGCTCAAGCGCTCGGCCACGAGCACCGAGTCAACGTCGAGGCTCAAGACCAACTTGATGCCGTCATCGCCGAGGATCTCCTCCAGCAGGGCCGCCTGGGCCTGGTTGCGGGGGTAGCCGTCGAGGAGGGCGCCACGCTGGGCGTCGGCCTCGGTGAAGCGCTCGCGTACCAAACGACCAACGAGTTCGTCGTTGACCAAGTTGCCCGCGGCCAGAACGCTTTCGACCTCGAGGCCCAGCGGGGTCTTCTCGCGCACCGCGGCACGCAGGATGTCACCAGTCGAGACGTGAGGAATGCTGAGCGACTCCGCGAGGCGCTTGCACTGGGTGCCCTTGCCGGCGCCCTGCTTGCCGAGGACGACGATGATGACGCGACCCGACATGACTACTTCTTCAAGAAGCCTTCGTAGTTACGCATCATGAGCTGCGAGTCAATCTGCTGCATCGTCTGCAGGGCCACACCGGTGGCGATCAACAGCGTCGTACCGTAGTACGGGAAGCTGGTGATGTGCCAGATGGACATCAGGATTGACGGGACCACGGCGACCGCGGCGAGGAACGTCGCACCGACCACGGTCAGACGAGAGAGCATGCGAGCGAAGTAGGCCTCGGTGGGAGCACCGGGACGGATGCCGGGCACGAAGCCACCCTGCTGGCGCAACTGCTCGGCCTGCTGGTGGGGTTCGAAGGCGATGTACACGTAGAAGAACGTGAAGGCGAAGATCAGCAGGAAGTCCGCGGTGATGTAGGTGAAGCTCGTCGGGTAGAGCGAGTGGTTCACCCAGTTGACGAACCAGGTCCAGGGGACGATGTTCGACAACAGCACCGGGATGTACAGCACTGACGACGCGAAGATGATTGGGATAACACCCGACTGGTTGACCTTCAGCGGGATGTAGGTCGAGTTACCGCCTACTTCCTTACGGCCGACGACACGTCGGGCGAAGGTCACCGGAATACGGCGCTGGCCCTGGTCCATGAAGACAATGAGCACGAGCAGCGCGAGCGAGATCACCAAGATGGTGATGAACTTGCCGGCGCCACCTTCAGCCCACACCGCGCGGCCACCCGAAGGCAACTTGGCAACGACGTTCGAGAAGATGAGGAGACTCATGCCCTGACCGATACCGCGCTGGGTAATGAGTTCAGCCAGCCACATCACGAAGCCAGTACCGGCGGTCATGATGAGGACCATGAAGAGGCCCAGCCAGAAGTTGAACTTCGGGATCAGGTCGATGTTGAAGCCCAACAGCGCCTGGTCGTGGCCGTGGAAGGCGTAGACCAGACCCGTCGACTGCAGCAGCGCCAGTCCGATGGTCAAGTAGCGCGTCACCTGGGTGATGTGCTTCTGACCCTCGGCACCCTGGTCTCGCCACATGGCGAGCTTCGGGATAACCGTGGTCAACAACTGAATAACGATGGACGACGTGATGTAGGGCATCACACCGAGGCCGAAGACGGCCAAACGCGTCAGCGCGCCACCTGAGAACAAGTTCAAGAACCCGAGCACACCGCTCGAGCTCGACTTCGACTGCAACAAGGCCACCTGAGACCACGACACACCGGGGATCGGTACGTTGGCGCCCAACTGGTAAAGGCAGATAATGAAGACCGTGAACAGGACCTTGTTACGAAGGTCCGGGACGCGGAAAATGTTCGACAGACGACGAAGCATCGGAGTTCCTTAGCGGTTCTGGTGCTGGTTACCCGCCGCAGCTGGACGTACCTTGAAGGGCAGGTCGAGCACGGTCGTGGTGCCACCGGCAGCTTCGATCGCGGCCTTGGCCGAGGCCGAGAAGCCGTGAGCGGAAACGTTGATAGCGGACTTCAGTTCACCGCGACCGAGGACCTTGATGAAGTCCTTCTTGCGCAGCAGACCGTTGGCAATCAACACGTCGGGGTTAATTTCGCTGACACCCAGGGCCGCAATGGCGTCCAGGTTGACGGGCGTGTACTCCACGCGGAAGGGGTTCGTGAAACCCTTCAGCTTGGGGATGCGCTGGAGAAGGGGAAGCTGTCCACCTTCGAAACCGGCGGGAATCTGGCGACGAGCCTTCTGACCCTTGGTACCGCGGCCGGCCGTCTTTCCACCCTTACCACCGATACCGCGACCGAGAATACGCTTGCGGTGCGTCGTGCCTTCTGGCGAGTGCAGGTCGTGCAACTTCATTAGTTGACCTCTTCTACTGTGATCAGGTGCGGCACCCGGGCAATCATCCCGCGAATCTCGGGACGGTCGGGCAGCACGTTGGACTGGCCAATGCCACGGAGACCAAGCGCGCGCAGCGAACCGCGGTGCTTAGGCTTCGTGCCAATGCCGGAACGAATCTGGGTTACTTTGAGCTGCGACATGGCTTAGGCCTCCGTCTTGAACAGGTCAGCTTCGCGCTGACGCTCACGGTAGGCACGCAAGGTGCCCGAAGGGATGACGTGGTCGGCGGGCTTGTCGCGCTGGGCGGCAATCTCTTCCGGACGACGCAGCTGCTTGAGGCCCTCGATCGTGGCGTGGGCCACGTTGATGCCGTTGGAGGAACCCAGCGACTTGGCGATGATGTCCTTGACACCGGCCATTTCGAGGATGGCGCGAGCCGCACCACCGGCGATAACACCCGTACCGGGAGCCGCGGGCTTCATGAGCACGCGACCGGCACCGGCCTCACCGAGGACGGGGTAGACAATCGTGGTACCGGCGAGGGGCACGTCGAACAGGTTCTTGCGAGCCTCTTCGATACCCTTCTGCACGGCCAGACCGGCTTCCTTGGCCTTACCGTAGCCGAGGCCAACCTTGCCGTTGCCGTCACCGATGACCATCAACGCGGTGAAGGAGAAACGACGTCCACCCTTTACCACCTTGGACACGCGGTTCACCTTGATGGTGCGCTCTTCAAACTGTTCCAGGTCACTCATTTAGAACTCCAGTCCGTCGGTGCGCAGCTGATCCGCGAAGGCGGCCACGCGACCGTGGTAGTCAACGCCACCGCGGTCGAAGACCACGGCGGTGATATTGGCGGCCTTCGCGCGCTGCGCCAGGGCAGCGGCAATGGCCTTGGCACCCTCAACGTTGCCACCGTTGACGTCCTTGAAGGCAGCTTCCACGGAGGAAGCAGCCGCCAGGGTCACGCCAGCGACGTCGTCGATGATCTGTGCCGAGATGTGCTTGTTGGTGCGGCTGACAGCCACGCGCGGACGAGCCGCGGTGCCTGACAACTTGCGACGGATGCGGGCCTGACGGCGCTTCCGAAGTTCGTACGTTGAACGAGCCATTATTTCGCTGCCTTTCCAGCCTTGCGCAGAACCTTCTCACCGAGGTAGCGCACACCCTTACCCTTGTAGGGCTCAGGCTTACGAATCTTGCGGATCGACGCGGCCACCTGGCCAACGACTTCCTTGTCCGGTCCCTTGATGATGACGCGCGTCGGTGCGGGCACCTCGAAGGTCACGCCCTCAGGGGCGTTGTACTTCACGGGGTGCGAGAAACCGAGTGCCAAGTCCAGAACGGCGGGGTTCGAGGTCGCGGCGCGGTAACCGACGCCGATGATCTCGAGCTCCTTGGTCCAGCCCGTCGTCACACCGACCACCATGTTGGCGACCAGCGTGCGGGTGAGGCCGTGGAGTGACTTGTGCTTCGTCTCGTCGCTAACGCGACCAACGGTGAGCGTGTCACCCTCCTGGGTCAAGAAGATGCCTTCGGGCAACGTACGGCTCATGGTCGCGTTTGGACCCTTGACCGTGACGATGCCGTCGACTGCTTCGATGGTGACACCAGCGGGAACAGTGATGGGATTACGACCGATGCGTGACATCAGCACACCTCCATAGAAACGAGCTTGTTACCAGACATAACAAAGCACCTCGCCGCCCAGCTTGGCCTTACGGGCTTCGCGGTCGGTCATCAGGCCGTGGCTCGTGGAGACCACGGCCATGCCGACGCCGCCCAGCACCTTGGGCATCTGGTCAGACTTCTTGTAAATACGCAAACCGGGCTTCGAGACACGCTTGATACCAACGATGGTCTTCTTGCGGTCCTCGGAGTACTTGAGCGTGATCTCCAGCGTCTCGCCGGGCTTGCCGTCAACGGTGGTGACGGTGAAGCCGGCAATGAAGCCTTCGCGCTCGAGCAACTTGGCCAGGTTTACCTTCAGCTTGGAGCTGGGCATCTTGACGGTGTCAAACATGGCGGCATTCGCGTTGCGAATGCGCGTCAGCATGTCGGCAATGGGGTCAGTCATAGTCATAATCTGATCTCCTTACCAGCTGGCCTTGGTAACGCCAGGAATTTCACCGGCGTGCACCATTTGACGAAGGCAAATACGGCAGAGGCCGAACTTGCGGTACACAGAGCGGGGACGACCACAGCGCTCGCAACGGGTGTAGGCCCGCGTTGAGAACTTCGGCGTCTGCTGCTGCTTGATTCGAAGCGATTTCTTCGCCATGGACTATCGATTCTCCTGCTTGAAGGGGAACTTGTACGCACGCAAGAACGCGCGACCCTGTTCGTCATTGGTGGCCGTGGTCACGATCGTGATGTCGAAACCGCGCGGCGCGTCAATCTTGTCGTAGTCAATCTCCGGGAAGATCAACTGGTCGTTCACACCGAAGGTGTAGTTGCCACGACCGTCGAACGACTTCGGGGACAGGCCACGGAAGTCACGGATACGCGGAATGGCAACGCTCACCAAGCGGTCGAAGAACTCCCAGGCGCGGTCGCCACGAAGGGTGACCTTCGTACCGATGGCCTGCTCTTCGCGCAACTTGAAGCTCGAAATTGACTTACGAGCACGGGTCACGATTGGCTTCTGGCCGGTGATCAGTTCGAGGTCACGCTGGGCACCCTCGAGCAACGAGGCCTGCTGCGTGGCACGACCGACACCGGAGTTGAGAACAATCTTCTCCAGGCGCGGGACCTGCATGATGTTGGCCAGGCCGAGCTCTGCCTGCAGGGCCGCACGAATTTCGTTGTCGTACTGGACCTTCAGACGTGGACGAGTAGTTGTGGTCATAGTGCCTCTCCACACTTGCGGCAGACGCGAACCTTGGCGCCGTCCGTGATCTTGTAGCCCGCCTTGGCAGGACCCTTGTGGCCAGCGCACCACAGCGCGACGTTCGAGACGTGCAGTGGCATCAACTTCTCGATGATGCCGGCCTGCATGGTCTGGCTCGTCTGCTTGGTGTGGCGCTTGGCGATGTTCAGGCCGTCGAGGACAACCTTGTTCTTCGCTGGCAAGGCCTCTTCGACCTTGGCGCGCTCGCCGCGGAACTTGCCCGCGAGGACGAGCACGTCGTCACCCTTACGAATCTTCATTACAGCACCTCCGGCGCCAGGGAAATAATGCGCATGAACTTCTTGTCACGCAGCTCACGGCCGACTGGTCCGAAGATTCGGGTACCACGGGGCTGGAGCTGGTCGTTGATCAACACCGCAGCGTTGTCATCGAACTTGATGTACGAACCGTCGGGACGACGCTTCTCCTTCGAGACGCGCACGACGACGCAACGGACGACGTCACCCTTCTTCACGGCGGCGCCAGGGATCGCGTCCTTCACAGTTGCGATAATGACGTCACCAATCGAGGCGTAACGACGGCGGGTACCACCGAGCACGCGGATGCAAAGGATTTCCTTCGCACCGCTGTTGTCGGCAACCCGGAGACGGGACTCTTGCTGAATCATCGAGCACGCTCCACAATTTCGGTCAAACGCCAGCGCTTGAGCTTGGACAGGGGACGGGTCTCCACCACACGGACACGGTCGCCAATGT
>Ga0208871_1000638_pt1 | contig 9979 bp, 10 predicted proteins | sample CryBogCBE19Jun07_FD_184592 | JGI IMG/M metagenome (GOLD analysis project Ga0208871, IMG submission 184592) | Freshwater microbial communities from Crystal Bog, Wisconsin, USA - CBE19Jun07 (SPAdes) | ecosystem: Environmental > Aquatic > Freshwater > Bog lake | place: Crystal Bog, Wisconsin, USA...
CTCCTACGCCGTTGCGCTTCATTCAGACCCTCCGGTCCATCCCCTCACGCAGGGCTTGGAGTTTCGGCATTGGTCTCTGGGTGATCTTCGGGCTGATTGTTGGAACACTGGTTGCGATCCATCCTGATAGCAGGACCGTCACCCCAGAGTATCGGCAGGCCTCTGTTAAATGGTGGCATGGCAAAGAGAGCCCCTACAACTTGACCCAAAGCGGATACCTGTACCTTCCCCAGGAGGCCATCATCTACACGCCGTTTCAGGTGCTGCCAAAACCCCTTGGCGAACCCCTCTGGCGTATTGCTTGCCTAACACTTCTGGCTTGCGGCATTTGGAGGGTTACCCGCCTTTTTGACGAGGAGCATCAAGGTGCGCTTTTCCTGCTGTCCACCCTACTTGTTATTCCAGCATCGCTCTCCAGTGCGCGGAACGGGCAGATCAATCTCCCTTTGGCCGCACTAATGTTGCTGGCCGTAGCCGATCTCGCAAAGGCTCATTGGAACGCGGCCACACTCTGGCTACTTCTGGGCCTCATGCTCAAACCGGTCGGCATCGTGCCGGTGCTTCTGGCCGCGGCATGTTACGTTCCGCTGCGCCTGCGGCTGGTTGGTGGATTCATCGTATTTCTTGCGGCAGCCTATTTGCACCCTGATCCTTCGTACGTAACGGCTCAATACGGGTATTTTTACACGACGCTGATGCTTGCGGGGCAGCCAACCCTCACGGATTTCAGTGACTTGTTCGGCATGCTGTTACATTGGGGAATTCAACCGTCACTCGATTTCAGCATCATTGTGCGGGGGCTGGCAGCTATCTTCACGCTAGGATGCTCCTTGTTTGTGATGAAAGCCTTTCGCGGAAGGCAAACCCTGCAGGCGTTTGGAGTTCTCTTCCTCTCCGCACTCTACCTGATGCTATTTAACCCGCGGACAGAGGAAAATTCCTACGTCATTCTGGCAGGTTTTACAGCGATTCTTGCTGCCAGGGATTTTCTGGGCGGAGCCACGGCGCGGGGTTTGGTGCTCGCGGCGTTCTGTATTCTTATAGCGGAGGAAAACTTCAGTCCGATTTTACCCCTTACCAAAATCTGGCTTAAGCCTCTCGTTACCGCCTGCCTATTTACCATGCTTGTTCTTGGAGGCTTCAGGTTTTTGGATCTACCTCCAGCTTCAAGGAGTCCACGCGACGCCTGATACGGAAAACCTCCAGAGCCATGCGTAGGGAGTCTGCAATAAGGTGAACCTTGCTGCCCGGAACATCCTCCCAGTCGATCGGAAACTCCACGACGCGATTACCTGTTTTTTGAAGGAGCATGAGAAGCTCCACATCAAATGCGAACCCTAAGCTCGTCGCATACGGTTTTATCTTTTCGAAGGCCTCTGCAGTCAGAATCTTGAGCCCGCACTGGGTGTCATAGGGCGGCAGATTACCGACTATTGAGACAAGTGTGGCAAAGACGCGTCCCGTATAGTGACGAATCATGCTCCGATGAATGATTCGTCCGAGCATCTTGACCCTACAGCCGAAGAGGGCGTCGATATTGGGGATGGAGGATCGCATATGCTGCTCGGCACGGAGAATCTCGCGGGCGGAAACCGCGCCATCAGCATCTGCGAAGGCGAGGAGTCCATACCCGGCGCCAGCTCTCCAACCTCTAAAAACCGCACCTCCTTTGCCGCTGTTTGGGTGATGAATCAAGGGCTCAAGAATTTCAGGCCCGCGTAACGCACGGTGCGTCAATTCGCGACGCGATTCCGAGACAAGAGACTTGATCCTAATGACCTCCTCTGGGCCGGATCCATCCTCTGAAATCAAAATTGAGAAGTGCTCCGGTAAGGTGAACACCAATTCTCTCAAAAAGGGTCCCAATCGACGGGAATCCCTGTAAGAGGGAATGACGAGCAGCGTGCGGTTCACGGGATATTTGAGTGTTCTAGACAGAAGGCTTACCGCAGGAGCAACCCACCTGCGAGAAGGATCGTCAGAACATCCCCGCATGCTAAGATCGGGCCATGTCCTTACAAAACCCTGTCGATCCCTTGGAGGAACTCAAATCCTTCCTAAGGTTTCCGAGCATTTCCACGCAGCCAGAGCATGCCCCTGACCTTGTTTCTTGTGCCGAGTGGTTGCGTGAAAAGCTGACAGCAATCGGATTGAACGCCGCAGTCTATCCAACCCTGGGGTCGCCGGTAGTCATTGCTTCGACGCAGCGCGATTCTGCCAAAAGGACAGTGCTGATTTATGGCCACTACGATGTGCAACCGCCCGACCCTCTGGAAGGGTGGACTACGCCACCATTCGAGCCCCGGATTGAGGAAGGGCGGATCTACGCCCGCGGTGCCGCCGACAACAAAGGACAGATACTGGCTCATATTCTTGGTGTGGCGGAGACGATCCGCAAAAACGGATCGCTTCCCGTCAACGTGATCTTCCTGATCGAGGGTGAGGAGGAGATCGGTAGCCCGAACCTAGCGGACTTCCTCCGTGAGCACCGGGAAGAGCTCGCCTGCGATCTGGTTGCCATCTCCGACACCGCGATGGCACCAGGCAATAAACCGGCGCTGACCTATGCGCTGCGGGGAATTGCGGCGTTGGAGCTGATCGTCCGTGGTCCATCTTGCGATCTGCACAGCGGACTTTTCGGGGGTGCGGTGGCCAATCCCGCAACCGCGGTGGCTCGCCTGATTGCCGCGCTACATGATGCCGAGGGTCGCGTGCTGATCCCCGGTTTCTACGATGCCGTACGACCGCTGGAGCCTTGGGAACGCGAAGCCGCCGCCGACTTGGAAAAGGCCACTGGGGGAGAAAACGCTATTAAAAAACTGGCCGGTGTCGTTGAACTCTTCGGGGAAAAGGGTTTCACGACAATCGAGAGAATCGGCGCCCGGCCTACAGCCGAGGTCAATGGCATCGGAGGCGGTTATCAGGGTGCCGGAACCAAAACCGTCCTGCCCAAAGAAGCCTTTGCAAAACTTACGTTCCGTCTGGTTGCCGATCAGGATCCCGACGTTATCCTGGCAGCAGCGGAGGAATACTTGCGCGCCCAAACACCTCCTGGCGTGTTGCTGGAAGTGATGACCGGTCACTCCGGAGCCGCCTATCAGTCCGATCCTAATTCCCGCGACGGCCTTGCTGCACGCAAGGCTCTCGCCGAGGCTTTCGGTGACGAACCCCTTCTTCTCCGTGACGGGGGAAGCATTCCGATTCTGGCTACCTTAAAGGAAATTCTGGGCGTTGATTCCTACCTGCTGGGCCTCGCCAACCCGGATTCCCGTATCCACTCACCCGACGAGAATATGCTGATCGAGAATTTCCTCGGAGGGATTCGGATGAACAGGATCCTTTTGGAGGAGTTAGCCCGGACGTAGCTTGCGGAAAACTTTACCCCAAGCGTGCCGCAGCCTCTTCCGCTGTCGACTCGATAACGAAAAGATCCACTAGTCCAGCGAGCTGGAAGAGGTCCCGGACAGGTGCCGAGAGCGAAGAGAACGCCACGCCTCCTCCTTGGGCGCTAAGATGACGCTGGCAGGAAAGGAAAACGCGGAGTCCTGCACTGCTCACATAAGTGAGACCGCCGCAATCAAACACGAGTTTTTTACCCTGCGCCTCCAAGAGAGGTTTGATTCTCTCTTCCAAGACAGGGCTGGTAGTCGCATCCAACCGTCCGGAAAGTCGAAAGACCGGAATGTCACCGGATAGGGCTAGTGTTACTTCCATCAACGTCAAGATAGCGTAGAAAGGCAAAAAGTCTTTCTGGAAATCATGCAACGCCCCGAGTGAGGGTATCTCGGGAGAGAATCTTTTTGACGCATTGCCCCGCGGCAAAGAATCTCTTTCCTACTTATGTCCACGACACCCTACGACCTCATCGTTATCGGCGGCGGCCCCGCCGGCTATGTCGGCGCCATCCGCGCCGCCCAACTCGGCAAACGCGTCGCCGTTGTCGAAAAAGAGCGTGCTGGCGGCACCTGCCTGAACTGGGGGTGCATTCCGACCAAGGCCTTGCTGAAGAATGCCGAGCTCTATTCCCTAATCGGACACCACGCTGCCGATTTCGGGCTCGAGGTCTCCGGCCTCAAGTACGATTGGGATAAGGTGATCGGGAGATCACGCAAGGTGGCCGACAAACTCGCCGGAGGAATTGAGTTTCTCTTCAAGAAGAACAAGGTCGACTACATCAAGGGAGATGCAAGCGTCCCCAAGGCCGGTGTTGTCGAAGTCCGTGGAGCAGATGGAAAGGAGCAGTCTCTCTCCGCTGCAAAGATCCTCGTTGCAACGGGTGTGGTGACCCGAGAGATGCCGGGCTTCCCGTTCAATGGAACCAGTGTGATAGGCAGCCGCCATGCCCTGGCGCTCGCCAAACAGCCCAAGGAAATCATCGTCATCGGCGCGGGTGCGATCGGGGTTGAGTTCGCCTACTTCTTCAACGCCTTTGGAACCAAGGTAACCATCGTCGAGATGATGCCGAATATCCTTCCAGTCGAGGACACGGAAGTCTCCGTGGCGCTTGAAAAGTCGCTCATCAAACAGGGTATCCGCATCCTGACAGGCACCAAGGTGGAGAAGGCCGAAGTGACCAAGGAGGGCGTGAAAATCACCGTCTCCGGAGGGGCCAATGAAACACTTTCGGCCGATGTAGCCCTCGTGGCGATCGGCGTTTCGCCCCTCCTTCCCGGAGGCGCTGCTCCGCTCAAGCTCGACGAGAAAGGATACCTCGCGGTCAACGAACGCTACGAAACCAGCATCCCCGGAGTTTATGCCGCAGGAGACATCATCGGACCGCCATGGCTTGCTCACGTGGCGAGCTGGGAGGCCGTTCAGGCCGTGGAGGGAATGTTCGGCAAGCGGACTCCCGCCCGCAAGCGCACCTTCCCCGGTTGCACCTACTGCCAGCCTCAGGTGGCGAGCGTGGGACTAACGGAGCGCGCGGCCAAGGAAAAGGGTCTCAAGGTCAAGATCGGCAAGTTCCCGTTCCAGGCCAGCGGCAAGGCGCTTGCCGTCGGCGAGACCGACGGGTTCGTGAAGTTGCTTTTCAACGAGCCTCACGGAGAGCTGGTTGGAGCACACATCATCGGGGCCGATGCCACCGAGATGATCGCAGAGATGGGGCTCGCCATCACGCTTGAGGCCACCTACGACGACATCGCCTCCACGATTCATGCACACCCGACACTCAGTGAAGCGGTGTTCGAAGCGACCGAGGCAGCGCTGGGTCACGCGATCCACATTTAGAGTTAACCTCAGTTCCGCATCACGGCATGGCTTCCATCATCGCTCCCTCCATCCTTGCCTGTGACTTCAGCTGCCTTGGAGACGAGGTGGCCAGTGTCACCAAGGCGGGAGCGGATTGGATTCACTGCGATGTGATGGATGGGGACTTTGTCCCGAACATTTCCTTCGGGGAGCCCATCATCAGGGCAGCCTGCCGCCATACGAATCTCCCGCTCGACGTTCACCTCATGATCCAGCGGCCCGACCGCTACATCCAACAGTTCATGGCCATTCCGGGTGTTGCGTCCGTCACCTCGCACCTCGAAGCCAATCATGATGCAGGAGTCACGCTTGATACGGTGCGCGCAGCCGGGAAGAAGGCCGGGCTCTCCATCAAGCCGGGAACACCGCTGGACCAGGCGCGCGAACTCTTCGGCCGCTTTGATATCCTGCTCATCATGACGGTTGAACCGGGTTTCGGGGGGCAGCCTTTTATGAAAGACATGCTGGACAAAGTCCGGGAAGCCGATCGGCTTCGGCAGGATTTGGGACTTGGTTTCCTGATCGAGGTGGATGGTGGCATTGATCCGGAGACTGCAGCCCTTTCGCGCGAGGCCGGAGCCGACGTGATGGTCGCCGGCACTTCCGTCTTTAAAGCAACGGATCGTACCGCGGAGATCCTGGCACTTCGAAAGTAGAGTGCATCAGAAGCAGGTATTGGAAAACAGGGTCAACCGGGAACACGGCATGGGCATTTCAATCAACGAACCGTCGGAGGAGCCGCTGATCATCGATCTTCAGAGCGATGATTACTTCATGGGTCAGGCCCTGCGGCAGGCTGTCAAAGCCTATGAGGCAGAAGAGGTCCCTATCGGGGCGGTCGTTGTCAGGGAAGGCCGGATCATCGCACGAGCCGCCAATCAAGTGGAGACGCTCAAGGATGCCACCGCGCACGCCGAGATGCTGGCGATCACCCAGGCGGAGAATGCCCTCGGTGACTGGCGCCTTTCTGATTGTGATCTTTATGTGACCAAAGAGCCGTGCCCGATGTGTGCCGGAGCCCTTGTGCATGCACGGTTGCGCCGCGTCATCTTCGGATGCCATGACACGCGCGGGGGTGCGGCCGGTGGACTGATCAATATCCTTCAGATGCCCGGACTTAACCATCGGTGCGAAATCACCGGTGGAGTGCTGGGCGAGCAGTCCGGGCAACTCCTGAAAACATTTTTCTCAGAAAGGCGTGCCGAGAACGATCAGTAACCGAGAACCCAACTCCTTTATTTGAGCTCGAAGAATGCGAGCAGGAGAAGTTTCCTAAGTGCCGCGGGTATTGCCGAAAAGGTCGATCTGAATTCTGGGAGCAAACCGGAACCCATGCTCAAGGCACATCTCCGCAATCAGCGGCGCCCGATTCCAGAGCACTTCAGCATCAGTCCCTTCGGGCATCAGCAGCACCTTGTCACGGCCAAAGCCCTGCACCACCCCGACCTCATTCATCAGCTCTTCGATTTCCGGAAGCTCCTCAACGGTCGAGACAACGAACTTGATCTGGCAGTCACCTGCTTCGAGCCACTGACGGATCACCTCGGGTTTCAGGCGGCTCTGTTCGTGACGCTCCCGCCAGGGGCCTGCGGCATCCGCATCGGGTGTTGAGTTTGCAAGCTTGGGACTGAGCGAGCCAAGGTCGAAGGGAATGCCCTCCGGAGCAATGGTCGCCGCGGTTTCAATCGTGATATGCTTCCCCTTTGCACGAAGGGCGGAGGCTAGTTCCCGGATTCCAGAGGCCACCATCGGCTCACCGCCCGTGAGTACGACATGACGACAGTCATAGGAGAGAACGCGCTTCACGATTTCTTCGATCGATAGTTCCTCTCCTTCTGCATGCCAGGAGGCGTAAGGGGTATCGCACCATCGGCAGCGGAGATTACAACCGGATGTCCTGACGAAAACGGAAGGCACGCCGAGCAGGAGCCCTTCGCCCTGAATGGAATGGAAAATCTCCGAAATACGCATCAGGCGTTTTTCTGAAGGGGTTTCGGCGGAAGAGGAGCAGTGGAGGCATACGGCGTCGGATCCGGTATCCTGCCCAGCTCAAAGGCCTCGCGCCGCTCAACGCAGGTACCGCAGGTACCGCAATGAAGGTCTCCCCCTTTGTAACACGACCAGGTCTTGGAAAAATCAACACCCAGCTCCGCCCCACGGCGCACAATGCCGGCTTTGTCCGTGGCAATGAAGGGTCTAAGCAGTTCGATGCGGGCGTACGTACCCTCGCGGATGGCACGGGCCATGGGATCCATAAATATCTCGCGGCAGTCCGGGTAAATGGCGTGATCACCGGAATGGGCGGCGATGACAACCCCTCCCGCGTCGTTGCTTTCGGCAAACCCTGCTGCGATGGAAAGCATGATCCCGTTGCGGAACGGCACCACGGTGCTTTTCATGGTCTCCTCCTCGTAGTGACCGTCCGGAATTGCTCCGCCGCGTTGAAGGAGGTCGGAGGAAAACTCCTCGGCAATGAAAGCAAGTGGAACGATCCGGTGAGGAATTCCTATCGATGAACAGTGCCAAGCGGCCATGGGCAGTTCCTTGGCATGATGTTTGGCCCCATAGTCAAAGCTAAGTGCCCCGACCACAGTGTGGGATTGAAGGGCATCGTGCAGGGCGGTGACGGAATCCATCCCCCCGCTCAGCAGGACGATGACCTTCACCGGCGCGCGGACTTCATCTTCCGGCTCTCATAGGCAGCCTCAACACGGATACCGATACCGCCACGAGGCGAGAAGTCGCCGATCACCACGGCCCGACGGGGCGAGATCGCGCGGACAACGTCGTCGAGAATCCTGTTGGTGATTCCTTCGGCAAAGACCGCCTGATTACGGTAGGCCCCGAGGTACTGCTTGAGGGATTTGCTCTCGATGCAGCGACGATCAGGAGTATAGCGGATGATGATCTCTGCAAAATCAGGCTGGCCTGTCACGGGGCAGTGGGAGGTGAACTCCTTGGTGGAAAACGTCACTTCGTAATCGCGCTTGGAAGGGCTTTCAAAGGTCTCCAAGACCGCCTCCTCCGGAGAGGAGAGTTGGCGAAGCGGACCTCCTCCCAGCAGGGTAAGGCTCCTGGTGTCAGACTGCGGTTTGGTTCGTTGCTTGGCCATGTGGTGATGTTTTCCCAGCAGCCATCATCCGCCAAGTCATAAGTCTTATCCCATGGGGATGTTTTGTGAATAAGTTGTGTGCATCGACGTTCGGCCTCCTGATCGCATGTGTGGAACAGGGGGCTTCTTTTCACATGAGAAGGCTGCTTTCTAGGCATCAAATCTCCCTCGATCTCGTGGAACACCTTCTGATCATCTCCGCATCAGAGATTTTTCGATGGCGATTCCGTAACTTCCCATCAAATCAGCTTCTACAAGCTATCTTTCCTTTAAAGCCAAGGAAGAAGCTCTGTGAATAACTTGGCCCTGTCCTGTAGCCACAGGCATGCTTGCGGTCTACGGGGAGCGCCTTGGAGGCAGCTTTGCATAGACTTCCTCCAACAAGAGACCATCTATCAGCAGCAGCTTTTTACGGGATGTGACACCAAGATCGATGCGGACAGAACGCCTGGGCACGCCCAGAGTTGCAGCCATCAAGGAGCAGAGTGCCGCGTTTGCTTTTCCTTCCTCGGGTGGAGCCTGAACCTTCACCTTCAACGTCTCCCCCAGCCAACCAACAATCTCGCTTCGGGGAGCACTCGGAACAGCCTTGATCTCAATACGGCAGCCGGGCACGGAGGGATGGGCGCATGCGCTTCTCAGGCCAAGGCCGCAAGAAGCTTCGCGTGCAGACCGTCGAAAGCGCCGTTGCTCAGGACAACGAGAACATCGCCCTTCTGCAACTGAGGGCGGAGTTTTTCGATGATCCTGTCGGCAGAGGGTTCGTGAAAGGAAGGCTTGCCGGCCTTCACGAGGTCGGAGACCAGAAGATCGGCGTCGAGGCGCTCCTCGGGCTTCAGATCGGCGGCCCGGTTCACCTCACCGATGACAACGCCATGGGCGGCGGCAAAAGCTTTCGGGAACTCCTGCTGAAAGACCGCGCGTCTCGTCGTGTTGGATCGCGGTTCGAAGAGAGCCCAAAGCCGGGATCCCGAATACTGCAGGGAGAGTCCTTCCAGTGTCTGGCGAATCGCCGTGGGGTGATGGCCGAAATCGTCGATGATGGTGATGCCGCCGACCACGCCGCGCACTTCCTGACGACGCTTGATGCCACGAAACTCCAACAGGGCCTCACGGATAGTCCGGGTTGGAATCCCGTAGAAGTGGGCTGCCGAGACCGCCATGGCGGCGTTGCGGATATTGAACTCCCCGGACATCGCCAGCTCGAATTTCTCCCCGAAGAGCTCGAAGCCGCTCCGGCCATCCCGCTGCCAGGGATGAAGAATACGGTTGCCCGAGTTTTCTGAGAAGCCGACCTCCACGATCGGCGCCTGGCAGTTCTGCGAAATATCGATGCAATTTGGATCATCGCCATTGATCAGCACCATGCCCTCCGAGGGCACCACATTGAGAAGCCTGCGGAAACTCAGTTTGATGGCATCGAGGTTTTCGAAAATATCGGCGTGATCGAATTCCACGTTGTTCACGATCACCAACTCGGGGAGGTAGTGCAGGAATTTCGAACGTTTGTCGAAGAACGCGGTGTCATATTCGTCCCCCTCGATCACGAAGTGTCGTGAGGAGGAGGGATCCCGCAGGCAGGCTCCCTGTCCCAGATTCGCGGGGAGGCCTCCGATC